>Ga0182238_1000036_pt1 | contig 53875 bp, 77 predicted proteins | sample hydfrates6_PW_90_FD_132439 | JGI IMG/M metagenome (GOLD analysis project Ga0182238, IMG submission 132439) | Subsurface microbial communities from deep shales in Texas, USA - hydraulic fracturing test 6_PW_90 | ecosystem: Environmental > Aquatic > Deep subsurface > Shale gas/oil reservoir >... | reverse complement strand
AATTATATTTGTAAGCATTAGAACTTAAACATAAACAATAATATAATAATTCATTATCGTTCATATCAATTTTAGGTTCTAAATAATAAACATCTCTCCCACTATAGTATTCATTTTTTTGCAAAAAACTAGACATAACTGATCCTCCAGCAGCAACCGAAATAGTATTAGCAGGATTTGGCTTTACACTTTTTAATTTCTTCACATAAGCAGAAACACCGTTATTCTGAGAGGTTCTTGAAACAAAAGGAATCCCGTTTTTTTCTTTCTCTAACTTATTTAATTCTAAATTTGTACCATAAACAACATTAAAATACTCACTTACCTTAACCATTTTAATCACCACTATCCAAAAAATGATGTGCTACATAATTTTTTATAACTTCCTCAAAATCATCTTTCGTTAATTTTGAATAATCTGTTTCCATATAAGCCTCAGCTGCCCATTCATCTTTAGCATTTACTTCTTGCATAATAGAATAGCCAGATTTCACTTTTTTGTTTCTAAAAGTACTAATCCATTCATGTTTTATTTTTTCCCATTCATTATTATCATCTATTCGTCCTTTATTTTTTACCTTTATAAAACCATCATCTTTCCAATACCCAAACCATGTTTCCTTACCCTCTGGATGCGGTTTATGAGCTGTAAAAACCATAACACAAGTTACAACACTGACATCAGAATTATAAAATAACTCATCCGGCATAGACATAACTGCTTCCAAAGTATGATTTTCAAATATTTTTTCTTTTAATTTTGCAGTTTTTCCTCTTTGAGCTAATGCGCATCGCATAGGTACAATAGCAACACATTTACCATTTTTTTCTAACATCTCAAGATTATTTAAAACAAATTTTAATTCTTCAGTATCATTTTTTGTAACCTTATATGGTGGGTTTAAAAAACCTACATTTGGGTTATATTTAGTTCTAACTTTACTAACATTTTTAAAACAATCACCTTGAAATATATTACTTTTCCCATCTCCATGAATAATCATATTTGAAACAGCTAACGCATATATATCATCTTGATATTCTATTCCAATAATTTGTTCTTTTTTGATATCTTCAACTTTTTTACTATTTCCTTTAGAATCTATAATCATAGATTTTAAAGCACTTATTAAAAATCCTCCTGTTCCGCAACAATTGTCTAGAATTACACTATTAGTATCTACATTAGCTAAATCAGAAAATAATTCTGTTATGTGCGGTGGAGTTAATATTATTCCTAATCCTTTATCATGATTAGCATATCTTAAAAATTCAATATAAAATTGACCTAATGTGTCAAAATACTTATATGTTTTAATAAAGGAATTAACTTTGTTATCAATACTATCTATAAGGTTTTCTAAAAATTGCTTATCATTTGATAAAGTTGTATGTGTTCTTATAAATGAAAAAGCATGTTTTAAATTTTTAATTTTTTCACTTTCTAAATCTGAATTGTTTAGCTCACTGGCAATTGTATCAACTAAACTTTTCGCAAGTTCACCCGCTTTCCGATGTTCTTTATAAGATTTTATAAAAGCATTATTTTGCAATGCAATTAATATACCACTTATTAATAAACTTCTCTGAGATTCTTTTATCTTTTTATCATGTAAAAGATCATTTAAATCTTGGGAATAACTTAATAACATACTATAATCTTTATTAAATTTTTTGGGACTTTCTATATAACTTTTATAATAATCATAAAAAGATAAAATTTCATCACCTAAAAATTCATGATATTCATCAGTTCCTTTTAAATAAAGATAATGAGACACATTAATTTCATCAATCGTCTCTCCACTAATTCCTATAGCTAGTACATCAAATTCTTTAGCTAAGTAAGAAGCATAAAGAAGGGCTCCGTCAACAGCATAATCTTTATAGTTATCTAAATTAACACTCTCATGTTTAAGTATATCAGCTTTACATTCTATAATTATTATAAAATTACTATGTTGCTTAGATCTAATAATAAATTCAGGATACCCAGGACCATTGCCTTGTTTGGAAGCCTGTTTCAATAATTTACTAACTCTAGGATTTTGACTTTGTTGTTCTTCAACAATTAAAGAATCATCAATATAATAATCTAAATCCCTTAAAAAATTTCTTGCTATCTGTTCAGTCAATCTTTCATTCATAATGACCCCACCTAATTTAATGTTTTCTTTTTAATTATTACACATTTTTTTAAAAAAATAAATTATTTGCTTTAATAATCATTTCTATATAAAGACAATAAATCCTTCAAAATTAAAAAATTAAAACTTCATTATTTACTTATTTTCTCAATACATTCCTGACAAACAGTTCTACCTTCAAACTCAATATTATCATCCATGCTGCCACAAAAAATACAGGCCGGCTCATACTTTCTCAAAATAATCTTATCACCATCAACAAAAATCTCCATAGGATCCTTCTTATTAATATTCATAGTTTTACGCAGCTCAATTGGAATAACCATCCTACCCAAATCGTCGATTTTTCGAACAATACCTGTTGATTTCATTAATAATCGTCTCCTTTTTTGTATTATTGTGAATATTTTACCATATTTTTTCTTTGTTTGCAAAAAGAAAAACCAGCTCTAAGGCTGGTTTTTATTAATCTCTTCCTTGGTTTTTCTAAAAATATATTCATCCGTTATAAGAATAGCTATACAAAAAATAAATATACCTACTCCAAAAAATAATAAAAAGTCAAAAGACGGTTCTTTTTCATACATTTCACCAATTTCAGCCATAATTCTCATTTTGGTTAAATAAAAATTTGTTACTAAATATACGAACCCTCCGTAAAACAAAACCCCTATAAAATTAACAATTCCAGTTGCAGAAGTAAATTCTCTTTTTACAGCTTCCTTAAGTAAATCAACAAATTTATTATACATCTAACAACTTCCTTTTCCATTCAAAAAGACCAGCAATTGAGGTTGAAAATAATGTTGAAGAACCTATTATCCCAGCAAGAGCAGTAACTGGATGTAGTATATATATATCAAAGAAATTCAATAAAAATGCTCCAAAAAAACCTATTAAACTTAACCCTGTAATACTTAAGAAAATTATTATATGGTATGGTATCATTTTAAGCATTTTTTTCTTCAACTTATCCACCTCCATTTTATATTTTTTATCCATTTTTTCATCTTCTTTAGAAATATTTTTAGTTTCATTTATTTCATCAACATATGCTTTTGAAAATGATATATCGTTTTCAAATAGGAAATTATTATTAATTGATTCTTCTTTTATCTTTTCAAATTGAATTTTTGATATTCTATATCCATTAGGAATTTCAATTTCTTTTTGACCTTTTTCCACAATTATAGTTTGGATATCCGGATTATCTACATTTTCTTTTATAGGGAAAGCACATACATTAGATGGAATCGAGTTATCAGTTCCCGTATTTTTCAAATCATTGTACATAAAAAATACCCCTTAATCTTTAATTATATTTTTTAACTGATCTACTCTTCTGTTCTGATAACTAACTAATTTCTTCAAATAACTTTTTATTTCAGAACTTTTTATTGGATTATCAATATAAACATCAATATCTAAACCTAAAAATTCTTTATTTTCATTTTCTATTAACTCTCTACCACGAATTTCTATTTTTTGAGATGTATTATGAGATATTTTTATGTTTGTTCCTATATTATTCCTATTCAAAGAAAAACTTACAGATGTATTTGACAACTCATTCTTTTCCAAAAATACATTTAAAAAATCTGAGTCGAGAAAATTAATCTCAATTAATTCAATGCTTTCATTAATATCTTTTACATCATAAGCCCACATGGCTCTAATCCCTATTCTATCAATTTGCTCTAATTCTAATTCATTAACCACTCTATCAGACATTTTAATACAAATTTCCTTAAATTTTTCTAAAGAATTTCCCTGATAAAAACTAGGTTCATTCATATTAATTACCATTCTATTATTAAAAATATTAGCATTTAAATACTTATCATTATTAATCAATGACAAAGAATTATTAGTTTGATTAAATTTAAAATTACTAAAATAATCAGAACTATCTTTACTAATTTTTTTAAGAATTTTCCTGTCATCAAATAAAAGTTCTTCAGGATATCTAAGTTCAATAAAAATTTTATCTAATTCTATCATAAACTATAACTCCTTATAATTAATAATATATTGTTCTTATTATATGTATATTTCAAGTTTATGTCAAAAGTTCCTGCAAAAATTAAAAAAAAGTATTAAATTCGACAAAAATATACACTTATTTAATTCAAGTTAAAAAACTAAGTTATTTTGCTAAACTCATAATTTATGTCTTCTGCTTTATATAAACAGATATCTGTTATTTCTACTTGATTTTCGCTAAATAAAGTTATATTTTCACCATCACTAAGAGAACTTTTAAATTTAATACCATAATATCCAAGATTTTTGATATATTCAGTTAAATATTGAGTAGGAATATAGTCAATATCATCATAATCTGAATTTACTGGAGTAGACAGACTTTTACTAAATTCTCTAACCAAATCATGGTTTAGTAACTCTTCTTCTAAATCATCACATTCAAAAGCTGACTTGAAATACTTGTATTTTGTCAAATCAACTATCTCTAATGTTTCTGCTAAATTAAATTCTGCTACAGTTATTCTTGCACCTTTTGAAGACCTAACTTCTGATATAACAGTTTCAGGTTTATCACCAAGATATAAATATGGGATTCCTATAGGATTTGCTCTCCCATTTTTTGTTTTTTTCTCGGGGGCAGCCCCATTTTTTCAGCAGAATAAATTTCAGATTGATCATTTTTCATTATTCTAGCTCTATATAAAATGGTATTCTCTTCTATAGAATGAGAATATTGATGAATTGTATTATTAAGAAATTCTTTCAACCAGCTATCCTCAATAAAAAATCTATTTTTGTGTTTTATTTTTTCACAAAACTCATCCCAAATAGTTTCACCCCCTACATATAGAAATGAATCTTCTTTTCGTGAATATAAATCACAATCATCTAAACAATATTCGGGAGATCTATTAAAATTAATAATTTCAAAAAATAATGAACTTTTCTCATCTAGAGTTAACTCATCACTAAAAATATACCAATCGTTCTGAACAAATTCTGTCAGCAATTCTCCTCTATCCAAAGCACTTTGACCAGGACCATAATGTTCCCCATAAGCTGTTACTTCATAAATATCTGAAAATTGTTGAAACAGATCAGATAGTTCTGAAATTTCAATACTCATAATATTATCTGAACCACAATAGTTGCAACGTCCCAGAGAACCATATTCTTCAATATAATTTATTAAAATACTATCATTAAAGCAATCTATACAACATCTACCCATAAATATTTGTACCTCCCAAAATAATAATAAAAATCTAATATAATTAATAAATTCTATGTATATAATAATTAATTATCTAAAAATGTATAAACTCCTCCAAAAACAACAAAAAACCTCCAGAGCTTTTCGCCCCAGAGGTTAAATAAATAACTATTCATCTGTTTCTAATGGAGTTTGTAATTCTTTGCCTATACCTTCCAAAGCTTTGCCGGCAACCGGCTCCATATAATGTCCTGGAACTTCTTTTTTGATGTTGTCGGCTAATCGTTTATAAAGCTTATCATCTAAATCTGTCTCATCCTGAATAAATTTTATTGCATCAAAACCCATTTCTTTTAGGTCCATTGGTACACCTCCTTTAAATAATATTTTGATACCCCAATTCACTGCTGTATCTAACAACATTTCTTTCATATCAGCTGGTTTGCCTAGCTTTCTGTACTGCCAGATTAAAAACTCCCAATAACCATTGTCATTAATATATTGTTGATCTAATTCTTCACCATACTCTTTTAAAATTTTATTAGCTATAGCAATGTTTTCGTCAATTGAAGGCTGCTCAGGAGTCAGGTTACTATTATCTCTACTGATTGATAACTTCATTTTCTTATCTCCACTATCATAATTAAGAGCTTTCTTTGAGATAATCTTCAACACCTTCTGCAACTGCTTCCATAAGTAAATAAAGATATTCTCTCTCATTAAGAAGTTTTTCCTCTCTCAAATTAGTTATAAAACCCATTTCTACAAGGATTGCTGGCATATCTGTCTTACGCAACACCCAGAGCTTATCTCTTCCTTTGATACCTCTATCAGGAGTATCTGTAACAGCAATTAATCTTTTTTGGACTAAAGCAGCTAGTCTTTTACCTTTTCTACTTGTAAACTTCATAGAACTATAATAGAGAGTTTCTATACCAGCTGCAGTGGAGTTAGAAGCTGCGTTAGCATGTAGAGAAATCACTAAATCAACATCATTTTCATTGGCCATATCAACACGATCATATAGATTTACATAAACATCTTCAGTTCTGGCCATTAGAACTTCATGCCCTTTTTGTTCTAACATTGGCTGCAAAATTAATGCTGCAGCTAAATTAATATCACTCTCTTCAGAATAAATATCATCCTGGTATATCCCATCATTTTCTTCTAATTCAATTGGATCAACTGCCCCTGGATCACTTCCCCCATGTCCAGCAAATACTGCAATCTTCATTATTTTAGCTCCTCTCCAAACCTTTTTTCTTTAGTCTGCAGCAATTTATTTCTTAAAAAGTCAGGTATAGTTATTCCAAGCTCATCACAATTCTCTAAAATTGAAATAGCTTCTGTAGCTCCCGCCCATAAAAGAACAAAATCTCTCATCCCTGTCATACCAAGCTGGGTAACTAAATTACCTAATAAAATAACAATCACATAAGTCGATATTTTACCCCAACCTTTTCTAGACATCCAACTAGATAATTCTCCCTTTTTTCCAGCTTTTATAAGCCCTGTAATATAATCTGCAGCAATAAGTATTAAAAAACTCTGCATAGAAACATTCATATCCCCGAATAGCATAGTTATTACAGTTCCTCCAGATGCCAGAAAGCCTTTTGTTGTTGGATGCTCAATTAGTCTTTGAATATAATGTTGTACTTCTGTTATAAATAATCTCCATTTACCCCTCAAATTTACCACCTCAAATTAAAAAAACCACCCGTCAAGGTGGCTACTTAATTATTATATTTATAATCTACCGCTTATTGAATCTTCATCTGCTTTGAGTTTAGTTATTAAAGTCTCAAATTCTTTACCTAAAGTTAAGGTGAATTTTTTGCCTTCCTGAGTAAATTCCTCTTTTACTTCAATTATTCTTATCATAGCTCTAAATACATCTGGGTAATCAACAATAATAATATCACCCAATTGAAAATCAATCATATAATTATAAGGACCATATTGGTTATATTCAACCTCAATAGAAGCATTATTATTAATATTAAATTCTAATCTCGATTTCATAATTTGCTCCCACTTATCGAAAGGGAAATTTTCCTCAAAATCTGCAAAACTGAATTCATTAGTTAGCATGGTAATTAAAAAATCTTTAATCTCTCTTTCAGTCCAATTATCGTAAGCTCCACTAGGCTCACCAGTTATTAATCTAGCTACAAGTTTACTAACATCAAAATCCCAGGAATTTATTTCAGCAGCAGTTACTATATCGAGCTTTTCTCTAATAATTTTCTCAATTTCTTCCCGACTGTAATTATTAATAAGATCTCTTTCAGTATAATCTGTGATGCCAACTGCTATTTTTATTAATTCAGCTAATGTCATTGTACTAAATTGTAGTGTCTTAATATCTTTAAATTCCTCCCAAGTCCAATCTTTAAATTCATCTAAATTCCATGTTTCAAATTCCATTTCATCAAACTTGAGTTTTGCTCTATCAAATAACTCATCTTCAAACTCTAAATCACGTGCATCTATAAATAATTCTCCTCGACCTAAATCTTCAAATGACTCTGACTCATCAATTGGAGAAATCATTTCTCCACCAAAAAAATCAAAAGTAACGCTTTTTCCTGTGGTTCTCAAATTAGTATCAACTTCAATAGCTGCACGGTATCTATATTCACTTCTTTTACCTACAGGACCTACCGAATCATCCCAACTTAAACTTCCTTCTAAATATGATATATAAACTGTATCACCAACAGAGAAATCTAGAGCTCTGCTTCCAAGTATACCTCTATCAACTTGCTTTAAATTATTGCCTTCTACTTCAGCATAACCAATTCTTTCAACATTATCTCCATCAGTAATCATTGCATAGTTATAAAAACTAATATCTCCTAATTGAAATTCATTAGGCATACTTTCAAGTTCAATTTCTCTATCAGAACTCAATATATCATTTACTAAATTGGCTGAAACAGTCTGATATTTCATTACTGGAAGTTTCTGTGGGATTGTCTGCCAAGTAGAAAAACTTTTGAAATCAGCAAATTTTGGAGCATATTGTAAGTAACCTGAAATTTGACCATTCCAAAGTTCTTCATCATATGGGCCAGGATTAATCAAAGTTCCTCCAAAATGCAAACGATTATTTTCTCTATAAGACATATCAGTTCTAATTATGGGAAACCACTTAATAACTTCTAAAGAAGGTAATAAAGTTTTTGATTTAGCTTTTAAATCTAAGTAGTAATTTTTCTTCCACTTAAAAATCTTATAGATTGAATTAGAGGAACCCTCTAAAAGTAAGCCTTCTATCGGATTAAAACTAGGATAACCTTCATTTCTAAACTCTCTGATTCCCCAAATATCTTCAAAATTCCAATTTATAAAAGTGGTTTCTTGGTCATGTGGATAGGTCATTTCTTCAGTTTTTCTTCCCTTTATATTATCATCAGGATAATCTATATTAACCTCATCTGGAAACACTTCATTATTGTAATAACAATTCTTTACATAACCATCATTGTAACCGCCTATTGGTGAAACTGTAGATGAGGAGTCAGTAGGATAAATTTCTCCTACAAAGTAACAATTTTCTATTGTGTTATTTGGATTACCGTAAAAATCACCACAAATACCACCAACGTAATCACCCGTTAGAGTAGCTTTAGCATAACAATTGTGTATATTTATTTCTCCGTATCCAACTATTCCTCCTACTTCACCCCAACCTTCTTCTCTATTACTAGTTATTTCCCCAATAAAACTACATAATTCAATACGGGAAGGTTTATCCCCATAAACAGCTTGTCCAACTATTCCACCAGCACTTTCAGCATTAATAACCCCGGTCACTTGTACCCTTTTTATCTCAATATTTTTTAAATTATCCGCTTGTAAAGCCCCAGCTAAACCACCAACATCAGAACCTGCTTCTAAATCAATACTTTCTAAATTTAGATTTTTAACTTCAATTTTTTCGCTTCCCTTAAATTCACCAAGTAATGCGAACAACCCAACTATATCTACTTCATTATTTTTAAAAGTTAAATTTTTTATAACATGATTATTTCCGTTTAATCTTAAAGATATATAATTATAATTATCATACTCGTGCCCATACCTAATAGGTGGGAAATGACCTTTTTTATAAATTTTTCTTTCCCAAGAATCGTAAGGAACATAACTTGGTAATTCAAAATCTGATAAATCTATGTCCTCCTCAATAGTAAAATCCCTATTCTGAGCATATCTAATATTAAACAAATCTTCGGCTGTTCTGATTTCTTTATTTACGGGAGCACCTGTCAAAACTATATTATTAAATACATAACTTTTCTCTGGCCAAAGCTCTTTATAGACACTAAACGAATAATCTTCTCCGTTTCCCGGTGGTAGCATATCCACAGGAAACACCCTTACACTAGTTACCAAAGTAGGTTTAGGAAGCTCTGGTCTAATTAATTCATCTTGCTGTCCATTATAAATATATTCTAAATAAGGTTGTATTTTTGAACCATCTCCAACAAAATTAGGAGCAATCTCACCATAGAATTCACCATTCTCATCTAAAGTAAAATGATTACTAGCATTAGGCGTCTCATTGAGTGTAAAATACCCACCCTCTAGAGCATTTTTAGTAGGATTTTTTGGATGACTTGCTATACATTTTCCTGATATACTAGCATTCCCTATACCTCTATCTTCCCTAATTGCTAATGAATAATAAACTTCTTTAAAGTCTACTGGCTCATTTTTAGAAACAATTCCAATCCGATGTTTAGTTGGTACTAAACGCACATCATTTGGAGCAGCATTATAATCAACAACTGATATTGCCGCTAAAATTCTTTTTTCTGTGGGAGCTAAATCTTCGGGACTTATTAAGCCTGTGTAATTGAAATTGTCATCCCAAGCACTTAACCAAACCTCTTTATCACATTCTATACTCACAGAGTTTTGATAAATTGTATAACTATGATTTGTTTCATTAGTCCAATCTTCTAAATATAGTTTTAAATCCTCCCACCACTCTACATCCTTATAATCTAACAGATTTACTATTTCATAATAATAGTAAGTGTCTGTAATTGTGACTATATCTCCATTTTCGTTAGTATATTCATTTGTTACTTCTCTTACTGTTTCTTCTCTTATTAAATTAGAACTTATTGATAAATCAAAATTAAGCCCAGACTGTGTATGGTCATAAGGCCATGTTTGAGCCATAATTTTTACACCTCATTCCTATTTACCTCAAGTAACATTCGCTCAGCACCTTCACCTTGTCCAGCAACTAATGCTGTGTTTTCATTCTTATTTGATGATTCTTTATAATTAAGCATTGTAATTGAATCAAAATTAGGACTAAATATTATTCCTTTTCTTATTTTAGCTTTCAAAACCTTAAAAATTATTTCCTTAGTTTTTAAATCCAAAACTAAATCCCAACCCAAACCACTAATTTTACTTATATCGTAAAGTATCTCAGATAATTTCTGAAATCGAGCTCTATAATTTATAACTCTTCCTTTATGACGATCATCTTCGATTATTAAATTCTGTACTTTTCGCCTGATATCATTTGGATTTTGAACATTAACATTTACATAATGTTTCATGGCTGACTCAGCTGGACCAGAAAAACTATCATAACCATTACCCTCATTAACTCCATTAAAAGCTATTCTATTTTCAAATATCTCACCTAAGCCTTTACCTCTAGCTTTTATAAATTCTCCATTTGCATTAATTGTTAATTCTCTATCTTTAATCTTGCCAGCTTTAACAAATTCTCCTCTTTTAACTGCTATATAATTCCCTGTAATTAAAAATTTACTCTCATCTTTAAATTTACTAATTGAAACTTCAAAATTGTCTACATTTCTCCATCGATAATTCCATACAAAATCTTGATAAGTTTCTAAAAAAGAAAGCACATCAAAGTCTGGAGATAATATCATCAAAATAGCTCTAAGTGATGTTGATTTTAAATTAATTGATACTCTACTTTCAGCTGTTAATACTAACTCACTTAGAACCTCGTGTTTTTTATATAAAGGCATTTCAAGTTGTGAAGCAGCATTAAAGCTTACACTCAAGTTAGTAGCTAAATTACTTTGATAGAAAGAATTAGCCTTAAATGCTATTTTCAATTTGTAATTTATAGGAGATTTTAATACTGCTTTACTTCGATAGTCGATTTTTATATAAGGAGAAAAATCGTTAAAAGGAATATCATAATTATTTATGTCATAACGTTTCATCTCATTTCACATCCAGTTCAATAATGCCCTCTTTATATAAAATTTTTCGTATATCTTTTAAAGAATCAAGTAAAAATAAATGATCGTAAGAAGTAAAATTTCTGCTAACATAACAATGTGCTCCCCATTCTAATTTGCTACCATTTATTTCACGTGTTAGTTCTTTAATTAAATTACCTTCTATTTTATTGTAAATTATAGTCTCAAAATTATTATTCCTATCATAAATAGTTAATATATTTGGTGGATCTGGCAAAACAGATGAATCCAAAACTTTAAGTTCAGTATCTAAATCTTCAACTAAATCAGTTCTAGGAGAACCTGGTTCTGGTAAAAAGGCGCGTGGTAATGGGTCAAACAAATTATAAGTTAACACACTTATTTGAGTCTCAATATTAATTGGAGTCAAAGGACCAACTGATTTTAATAAGGATAATTCAATACTAATATCACTATGAGAAGAAATGCTAATCTCTTCGTAAATATCAGATGAACTAATAGAATTATATTTGCTATTTATATTATATTTCGAGCTTTCAGTATTATAGCTCATTTATATCACCACCTAAGAGGCTGCTTGAACAGTTGCAGACATTTCATCTAATTTATTAATTAAAGCGTCTGTTTCGTAAATTACAACTTTAAACTCTGTTCCAGCTGTTTTAGCCGAATCAAAATCTATCCAGAAGTTATCTCCAGTAGTATCTGTTGGTTGTGGTGCAGCTGATATGCTATTTCCTGTTAAATCCTCTATCTCGCCCCAGACTTGATCATAACCGTTAAAATTCACAGTAGTATATAACCATCCATCACCATCAGTAACTGAATCAATTGAGACAATAGTGGCACCTTTAATATCAAAAGTATTCCTAACTATTTCAGTTGTACCCCCACTATCAGAATACATTACAGCATCAAACTGAATTAATTCTGCGGCTGAGTTTAATGTGAAAGTATTTACTCCAGCAGCAGTCACTTCAACTGCTCCATTATCAATTAAAGAAGTACCATCAGCAGTGGTAATCAAATCTATATAAATTGGAAAGGTAGTTGCATTTATAAATAAATCAACCTGCGTGTTACCCTTCATAACATCACTTTCTAAGCTAAATTCATTAGTTATTAGATTTGGTGTTATATTTATACTAAAAGCCCCAGTAATTTGATTAGAATAGCCTTTAAAAGATTCTCGACCCAAACTGGTAATTTTTTTAAAGCCCCTCCACATATCATTGTTTTTTAAAACCAATTCGATTTCTTTAATAAATGAAAGTAATCTTGTTTGGTCTTCTGCAGTAAATAATCTGCTTGCTGATGTTCCTATAGGCCATTCTTTTACAGTACCGTCTACTCCTCTTTCTAAATTCAATAATTGACTATTATTCTTGTCAATTTCTTCATAAATAATGCTTTCAAAACTCTCACTATCAAATAAAGTAATTATATTAGGCGCATCTGGTAAGTTTTCAACATTATCTACACTCATAGCAGTAGTTTCATCAGCTGAAAGAATCTCAGTAATTGTAACCTCCGGAGAACCAGCTTTAGGATAAAATAATTCCTTATCTGATAATTTAACTAATTGTGATTTTGTAATTAGTGGAACAAAAATAACCGGATATTTTTCAGAGTTTATATATTTCCATATACTATTGAAATTCCAATTAACATAAGTTGAAGGATCAAAAGGCTCTGTTAATTCACTAGTTGTTCGGGCACCAGAGTTTGTTAAGGTAGCATAAGTAGTTCCGGTTGGCACTGATGGATAATTTACTTTATCAGAATTATAATAACAGCTTATAAACTCACAATTCCCAGCAAATTTTTCTACTAATCCAGCTATAGAATCAGATATAGATCTATCGTCAAGTGTTTTTATATTACCTACAAAAACACAATTTTCTATGACCATGTCTCCTGTTAATTCGGGTTGCCTTAACCTAGTCGAATCAATTAAACCTGCACCAGTACCATTACGTCCAATAATATTTAAATTAAGATCAGAAAAACAATTCTCAAATCCAAAACTATATCCATCAAATTCTACAGAATTAACAAGCCCAGAAACGGTCCCACCATAAACTTCACCAGAAGCCTCACATTCATAAATACCACCAATTACTGCACCATCATCAAACTGAGGTAGCTCTTGATAACCAGGAGAACTCATGGAATTACATATTGGACTTATCGAATCAATTGGATAATCAGTAGTATCAGGATGACTTGTATCTTCAGGATGTCGTTTAGCCAGTATATTTACCTTGCAATGCCTAATGATCCCTTGTGAATTTACAACCAGACCAGCAAGTCCGTCACTTGTCATAAAAGTATCTGACCCAAAGGTAGAATAAAATTCCACTTCAGCAACGATATTTTCTATTAACCCTCCCTGCAGCAAATCAACTGCAACAAAACTAATTCCATCACCCCAAACTAAATTCATTCTCCCGTTTATTTTTAAATTTTTTACTATCCCTGAAACTTGGTTAAAAAGAGCAAAATCTCTAAATGGATCAACACCATCTCCTAAATTTCTATTAAAAGTGACCTTATACTCATTACCGTCAAGAACTCCAGAAAAAGAATTAATCATATTCCAAGTATCGTTAAAGTCAATTAAAATATCTGAAGTCAGCTTAAAATAACTACTACTATTTTGATTTATATTTTGCAGGTCAGTTAAGTTTCCTATTAAATAAGGGTCGCTAGAAGTACCTGTGCCTCCAGAATAAGCCATAAATGTAACCTCCTTAATTTATTGTAATTTGTAAGTCCCCAACAGCAATTTCTAAAATATCACCTGAAACAACATTTAAATTAGGTGCAAATTCATCATAACAGACAATGCTTCCATCCGAACTATCACAAATTGAAATATAAGAAATAACTGATGCAGGCAAGTTCTCAAAAGTAACCGCATTAGTATTACTAACTATCCTATTATTTGCAGCACTTTCAAATTCAATAGTTTTTCTAACATAATCCCCACCAGATAATTCATTTAAATTTGAACCTATAACAGGCTCATCTGAGTGAAGAGCCAATTCAACAGATTCTGGCAAAAAACCACTTAACATCGTATTAACATAACTGTCAATAATCATTTTCATCTCTCCTCTAATTGATTATTATTTCCATTTTGTTTTGTTCAATCTCTATCAAATCACCTGGAAGAACCTGCTTTATAATATCTAAAGTAATCCAAGCAACAACATTACCATCTATCAAGCTATCCATAATAACCATATATTTTAAATTCTTTGCTTCTATCGAGTCGATTTCAACCAATATATTCTCAGAATTATTTGTTTTATAACCAACTCCACTTTCAAAATGAGGGTTCACAAAATTAAGTGCTTTTCTTTCTTTAGCAATTTCATCAATGTTACTAGAATTTAGACTTAGTTCTTCTTCTGTTGTTAAATCTGAAACTAAAGTTATAAATACATTTTCTCCATAACTAACTTGCTGATTAAGAAAAAAATTATTTATTATATCTTCTTTGGTTTTATTACTAAGTTTACTCATTTTGTTAACCCCCTATTAATTCAAGCCAAATGTACAGTTATTTTCCACAATTATTAATGACTCACCACTAACAGGTTCTTTAACTGATGGTAATTCAAATATTCCTATAAGATTGTCATTATTATCAACTAAAAAGGCATAATTAACTCCAATATCTTCATCTTCTTCCCAAGGCCCAAACTCTATTTGTGAATTATTTTCCACAGCAGAAATATCATTTTCTATTTTAACTGGTGCTGAGAAAACTACTTCTTGCTTCGCATAACCTAAATCATCTACCTCATCCACATCAGCTAATACACTATCCTCACCCAATGGATTGCTACTTGGACTGTTTGTAGCCAAACCTATGAAAATATCAGTAGGCTGTGTTCCAGAATTCCTTAACAATAAATTTAACGCCAATTCTTCACCTATATTTGTTAAACTTCCTGCCATAATAAATCACTCCTTATTTTTTATACTCCTATAAATAGATCATGAAAACTAATATTTGCATTAGTTTCTGAAGTAGTTTCTGACCCTTCAAAAAGAATGGTATTTCTGCCTTTAGATAAGAAAGAAAAAACTGAGTCTATATCCATTAAGTTTAAAGCTTTGTATTTATTATTATTTTCATCTTCAAAAATAATATTTTTATTGCCAAAAGAAGTGTTAATAGTTATACATTCTGATGATTTAAGATAATGATTAATTTTAATTTTTGTAGAAGAAGTTAGATTTTTAATAATAGGATTTAAGACAGGTCCTTTTATTTTATAAACTGGAGCAGTCTCTACATCTCCATCATTAAATACATCTACATTATTATCAAAAATCAAATCAATATTTTTCGGAGTAGCTTTTCTCCAAAAAGGAAATGGTGCTCTTAAGGATATTTGTACTGTTTGAAAGCTGTTGGCCTGTGCTTTACCTCCAGGCATATTCAATGACTCAAGTTCTACATCAATTTCATAATTTTTATTATTTAATTGAATCCATTTTAAGACTCCACCTTTTTCAATTGGATTTAAAATATTTAAGATCTCTCTTCTCCGATTAAATACTTGTTGTCTGTTTTCTCCTTTGATTATAAACTGAATATTCAAGTCTCTAGAACTAAATATTTTATTAATTATTGTCTCTCCATATTGGTTAGGTGCTCTCTCAGTTATTAAAGAATGAGTAGGATATGCAAAACCATCCCACTCTTGTAAAATATAGCCCTTTGGATCCGGAAGGCGTAATATTTCATTTTTTTTATTAATTATTTCTATAATCATAATTTCACCTACTTCATACCATATTCTGCTCCAAGCTTTCGCATTAGTTTTTCCTGTTGTCTTCGTTCATCAGATTTTGAAATTCTATTATTAGTATCTAAATTTACTGTTGGTTGAAAATTATTATAAACTTTAGAAGTAGAGTTATTAATACTACTAACAGCTTTTTCAGCCATAGGATTTACCTGTGTAGCTTTTATATTCATAGAAGTCGTTAACTTATTCTTAATAGAACTCATTTTTTCTGCTAAATTTGATTCTTCTTTTTCAAGACCCTGCTGCATACCCTGTCCTATATTTATACCTATTTCAGTAAAAACTTTAGAAGGTGAATTAATACCTAATGCTTTTTTTGCTGCATCTGTTAAACCAGAAGCTACATCTTTCACAGAACTAACAACTTTATTCATAGCAGATCTAACGCCCTCAGCTAAACTGCCTATTATATTTCTACCTATAGAGTATAAATCCTGATTTGATAAATAGTCATAAACATCTGTCCAGAATACTTTAATTCCATCTACTATTTGGCCAATTTTACCTGGAATCCAATCTACAACTTCATTGAACATTTCTTTCATATCTTCAGCAACGATTTTAAATGCATTTACTGTGAAATCAATGACATCATTCCAAACATCATTGATAGTCTGGGCTATTTTACTAAAAATATTTATAAAACTATTAACAAAATTTTGGAATGTATTTATTGCACTATTCCAGATAGAAGAATCAGTTATATAACCTGTTATTGTATTCCAAGCATTACTAATATTATCCACCATAGCTTTAAACACATTAATAATAGTATCTTTTATGCTTCCATAAACTTCTTTGATAGCATTTACTAAAGGGGAATTGGATATTGTCTCAATTATGCTGGCCCATATTTCAGCTATATAATCTCTAACTTGACCCCAAACTTCCTGAGTATAAGCTAAAATTTGATCCCAGTATTTGATTATCTGCCCAGCTGGTGTCCAGTTTAAAAAAAGAGTAGTAATAACACTTAAAACATTATTGATTATATTTTTAATAGCATTCCAGCCATTTAAGGTATATTTTTTGACAGTACTCCAGGCTGAATCAACAATTTTACCAATGTTATATAAAGCATTACTAATTTCATTTTTTAATTTATTTAGAATAGTTTTTGTTATATCAACAGCGGCATTCCAATAGAACCCGATAATTTCTGGTAACTCAGTAAAAAATGAAACAAATACGTCGCCCATAAATTTAATGAATCCTAAAATTTCTTTATGCCATTTTGAAAATATAGCAATAACTCCAATAACAGCCGCAACAATTGCAACAAGTGGGCCAGCTCCCAGAGCCATGATTGCTGAACCAACTGCTGTAATGGTAGGTATTAAAGGTGCTATAGTTGTCATAATAGTTCCGACTACTACAAGAACAGGACCAATGGCCGCTGCCAACATTCCAATTACACCAATAATAGCTTGTATTGGCTCAGGTAAATTACCTAACCAACCCGCCACTTTTCTAATACCACCGACTAAAGCTTGGAATATAGGAAGTAACACATTTGATATAGCAGGCTCTAGCATGTCATAAATTGATAAAGCAGCATCAATTAAGCCATCTTTTAATAAACCTAGCCTTTTCTGCATAGATTTCATTTGTTTATTTGCAATATCTTTTGTTGCTCCACCTGCATTTCTTAATTCAGTTTCATACTGTCTAACTTGTTCAGAAGTACCCATTAATAAGTTAATGGTTCTTTGAGTTTCAGCATTAAAACCTAGCTGTTTTAAAGTTGTTGCTTTTTGTTGATCAGACATTCCTGATAATTTATTCTCTAGCATTTCTATAATGTCAGCTATATGTTTCATATTGCCTTCAGAATCATAAATACTCACATTATGTTCTTCCCACATACCTTTATTTTTATTTTGAGCATCAGTTAAATAAGTGAGTGTTCTAGAAAGCATATTACCAGCTTCAGAACCTTTTATACCCATATCAGCAAAAACTGCTAATAAAGCCGTACCTTCTTCTATATCCTTACCCGTAGCTTTTAAAGCTGCACCTGCTTGATTAGTCATTGCTTCAGAAAACTGCTGCGTGCTAGCATTAGCCATATTTTGAGCCTGAGTTAATACATCAGATACACGCTGCATATTTTCCATATGTTCAGCAGTATCTTCTGCTGCTAAACCTAAAGCACTTTGAGCATCAGTTAAAAGATCAGTAGCTGTGGCCATATCAAAATTACCAGCTGTAGCAAATTCAGCAACTTTCGGTAAAGCTTCCATTGCTTCAGCTGCATCCATACCAGCAGATGCCAGATAATAATATGAATCTGCAGCTTCTTTTGCTGACTTATCGGTTGATAAAGCAACCTCTCTAGCTGTATTTTCCATTTGAGTTTGCATCTTTTTAGAAACATCACCCATAATAGAAAGAGATTGAGTCATAGAATTTTCAAACTCAATCCCGAATTTACCAGCTGCAGCTCCTATGGCTACAAGCGGTGCTGTTATATTCTTAGTCATTGTAGAACCAGCCGATTTTAGCTTAGTTCCTGTTTTTGATACTGACTTTGCCAATCCAGATAACTCTTCTTTAGCTGTTTTAATACCTGCTTTAAAATCTTTTACTCCAGCTGTAAAGTTTGTAACTATAGCACCTGCATTATAAGCCATAAGCTCACCTCCTGATCTTTAAATTAGGATTATGATTCTTCAACTCTTCATCTGAGCCAACTCCAGTGTCTTGACCATTATTATTAATTTTTTTAGACTTACCAGTTTCTAAAAAGTTTTCTGGTGGATTTTGTGTTCTAGTAGCTCTGATCATTTTATATTCAAGATTAATTTCTTTAGTCTCCCGTTTTTGAATTTGTATATATATTTCTTCAATTTGTTTTTTGGTATATTTCCAGATCACTTCATCAGGTGGCATTGAATAAGTACTAGCTATTTTTTCTATTGCTTCGAACTCTGTAACTTGGTCTTTGCCCTCTGAATCATTGCTTTCCACTGCAGAACTTTTGTAAAATTTTCAACGATCATCTCTATATCATTAACTTCTAAAATAACACCAAATAATTTTATCTCCTGAGAAATTAATAAATTATTATTAACCCATTCCTCATCTTTATCTAAAACTGCTGAATATAGCTTTAATAATGCTTCTTCACTTATAACACTAATCAAATCAGGTATATTATCTTCAGCATTTTCTAAAATTTCTTGATCTAAATTTAAAACTAATTCTGCAAAGATATTTATCAGTTTTCCATATTTAGCTCTAACAAGCGGACCCACTTCAAATTTTTCTTTTCCAACATAAACCTCTTTAATTTCTGGTATAAAAACTTCATCTACTTTTGTAGCCAAATTAATCTCCTCCAATATTGAAAAGCAGGGTTTCCCCTGCTTTAAATAATTTTTATACTATTGTGGTAAAACTAGTACGGTAGTTATCTCCCATTGAATTGCCTGCCATATCTCTTATTTCTCCAGAAACAAAAGCAAGATACAATGTATCACTTGCTAAATTTGATTCTGGAATAAACGTAACAGTAAAATCATTCGGATTATAAGCTAAATCTCCAGCTATCTCACTTCCTGCAGCATCAACAATATTGAAATTACCTTTAGTAATATCTCTTTGTTGTATTGCTTCTGAAAAAGTCCATTCAACTTCAGCATCTACTGCAACATCAATATCACTATCAACAGGAGATACAGCATTAATAACAGGAGGTTCGGTGTCATCATAAGTATCAACCCTTTTACCATATCTAGTTTTTTCATCTTTTGTAATATCTTCAATGATTAACATTGTCACCTCATAAACCGCATTATCATCTTTTGTCTGTTCAACTTCTGATGCCGAAATGGGAAAAGCCTTCCAAAACTCATAATTTGCAGTTCCCCCACCTGGAGCTGGTCCATCAACAAATAAAGATTTATATTCAACTTTTGGGGAACCTCCAAAATAAAGTGTGTTATTTTGAGCATCAAGTGCTTCACCTACTAAACCCCATGCAAGTTTCATGTTTTCTAAAGTATTTTCTTTCATAGTGAAAGTAACTTCTAGCCTTTCACCAATTTTGGCTATACCGATTACTCCTAAATACTGATCAGCATCGTCAAATTCTTTAAATTCAGTTTCCTTACTATAGCTAACTCCACCCTGGGTTATACCAATATCTCTGGCATCTTCTTTATTAGAACCGTACGCTCCAACAAAAATATCTGATGGACCTACGGTAAAATTACCAGGGTTTCTAACAGCCTTAGTAACTGTCATTTAAATCACCTCTCTTTAATTATTCTTTTATCCAGATATTATAATTTGCACTAAATAAATGGTTTCCGTTATCATCTCTACCAATATGGCCCGGTTCATTTTGGGCTTCTAACTTAATTACCCAGGTATCACCAAGCCAAAACTGATATAATTCTTTTAAAACTTTTTGTACTTCTCCAGCTTTCCCTATTCCTAGTGGGTAACTTTTATTCCGAGTAATTACCTGGAATGTTCTATCAGCAGTCTTATCTTTTCTAGGAGCTCTACCAGGTGTATCGTAAAAAGTAATACAGTCAATTGGCTTAGATGGCCTCTGACCAATAAAAATATCTTCACTAAAAGTTCCCACTTCATGATTCTCTACATAGTCAACTACCTTTTTTAATAAAATACTCAATTATTATCACCTTCTTTATCTAAAGCAGCTTCAATTGCTGCAGCTAGACCCTGAATATAGTGCGGCGACTTTTCTTTTAAAGGATTTTCTAAATATTTTGCTTCACCATCTATATGATTTAAATCCTGTTCTTCATGCTGATAAGTGGCATAAGGAGTATTAAAGGCTACCTCTCCCATTAATTCATCAACAAATTGCTGCAGTGATATGTTACCTGCTTTAAAATCTTTAACTATTTGAGCTGCATTAGAACCAGAACTCTCAGTATGAGCTACCTGATCATCATTTAACTTTGCAATACCAGACCCTCTTAAATATCCAGTGGCTTTTGGAGCCCTATTCATTCCTTCACTTAATAGATCCATTATAATTCCAGCCATTTCATTTGCAGCAGCCTTTAAAGCAATATCTTCTGCTTTATCCAGAGCTTTTTGTACTCTCTTTATGTCTTCTTCCATTTTTTCAACATCTAATTCAAATAAAGGCTCTTCTTTCATTTTAAATACACCCTCAAATACTGATCAGCAACTATACCAGGTACATGGCCAGAATTTATAACAACTTTATCTTCACCATTAAAAACAATTACACTTTCTGGTGGAAGTTTCTCAAATCCTGGCGGAAGCCAAACTTCAATTGAAGATACAACTTCATTTCCTTTTGAGTTTCTTACAAGTTTAGTTCTTTCAATTTTTCTACATTCGACATTTTCTGCTATTTTTTCTAATTCAGGGTTACCATAACCATCTGATTTAACAAATTTATTTATTTCTTCTGCAACAGCGTTGAAATAACTCCTAATCATATAAGATCACCAACTTGATACTTATATTTCTTTACAAGCTGCTGCACTGTTGGAGCATAAGCAATACCGTTTATCACATAAGTTTCACTAACTGATTGAGAAATATTGATACTCTGAACACCCTGAGCCTGCAGATTAAGCCTTTTTCTATCTTCAGGACCTAGATTAAGCAAAAATATCGCCTGCTCAAATACGGCTTTATTATAGTCCTCTCTCGACATTTTAGAACTGAAATTCAAGCTGTCAATTTCTCTTTGAGCATGAGACAAAGCAGCCTTTTTCTTTTCATCATTAGAGTCATTCCATTCTGAAGTCCAGAGTCTCATTGAAAAATAAGTATTTGCTGCAGCTATTGTAGGCATTTTTATCACTCTCTCAGTTCTTCTAAGCGATCAGTTAAATATTCAAGTGTAGTTTTTCGGTTTTTATTTTCTTTTTCTTCTAGCAGCCAACCTTCTAGCTTTCTAATATCTTTACAATTATCAATAATTTCATCTGCTTCATTGACAGTTAGTTCAGTAATTTTGACAACTGGCTCTTTCTTTTTCTCTTCAACTTTTTTTAAAATAATAATCTTACCTTGAGCAGCTTTCATCTGCCCCCATTTATCATCACAATTAAATACATCACCTTCTAAATAAATCTTTTTATCCGGGCCAGCTGGATAGCCAACCTTCCAATCAGCTTGAACTTTCAACATAATTTCCACCACCTTAAAATAAGAAAGAGCACCAATTAAGGTGCTCGCATTATTTATGCAGACAATACGTCCATATAGAAAACATATTCAGGATTATATACTGCTGGCCACATTTCAGTCTTCATAAAGTGCCAGTATTTCTTTGGATCATTTTCTTCATAAATTGTAGTAAAGATGCCTGGCTGGAAATCATTCTCTGCAACAGGCCCCATTACTAGGCGGCCAGTATCTTCAATAGCCTGTCCAGCAGACTGTTTAACTAAAACTACTCTACCTTTAGGTACAAAATATTCAGTAACAGTAGGTCTTCCTTTTTTATCTTCATGTTTAACAAATTCATCATAAGTTATAATCTCTGGATATCCTAAACTTACCAGATAATCATTAATTACACTTAGAGAAATACGAGTAGCGTTATCGGAAAATTCACTTGCTACTTCAGTGGAGCCTGTTAGTTTTCTCAATTCAGCTCTTCTCATGACTATATTAGAAGGCATCTCATCATTTGTACTGAAATAAGTCTCACAAGCTGCTATTAAATCACTTAATGGCTTAGGAGAAGCTCCATCCCATGGATCCCCTTCTAGAGCAGAACTATCAATTTTATGTTTAGATGGTACACCAAAATCAACAGCTAGTCTCTCATTTTCATCTTTATCATTAAAAATGATAGCTCCTTTAGCCATTACCTGCCATCTTAGCCACTCTCGTCTTGCTTGAGCTGAGCGTACGTTTCGTGCAGATTCATCTAAAATCTGACGCAAGTTTCTTTTTAGCTCATTATCGTTACGAGGGTTAAAGATTTTATTTAAAATGGCTTTATTCACTTCAAACTTCTGTCCAAAGGGCACAACAGATCCAGCAACCTTTTTAATAGCCGGGCCACCAACTATTGGTGCTTCTGCATCTCCTCTGGACATTATCTTTGCCATAGCTGTGGTATTATCAAAAATATGATAAACCCAGTCATAATCAAATTCTTCCTGGACAGGTAAATAAGCAGAACCTATATAATTTTCAGGTTCATCAATTTCCTGTAAAAATCCTAAATAATCTATTCCAAATTCATTTTCAATTGTGTCAACCAATTTTTCTTTAGGCATTTAGTCTCACTCCCTAGTTTTTAAATTTTAAAGTATTATTCAAAAGATATCATTGGCAAGTCTACAGCAACCTGCTCATCATAATTAGGCATTCTTAAAGCATAAACTGCTCCATGAACTATACCTCCAACTAAAGCATCTTCATCAGACACATCAATCAGTTCAGTACAAACAAATTCTGCTGCAGCAGCCCCATCATTTTTTTGAATAACAATATCTTCAGCATGAGCTGTAGTAATTCCATCTACAGTCAAAGTTCCTGCTGCTTCATCGATAGCAGTAATAATGGCTGTTTCTTCATTACTTCCACCTGGATCACAAATTATTTCATCACCATTCTGCCAATTATGCCAATCTTCCTCATTTAGATTTTTTAGAGGAATAGTGTTTTCAGCTGCATCTGCTCCACCAATAGCTACCTTATCTCTGGTAACAGGTGCATATTTACCGGAACTGTTTAATTTACCAATGGCAGCTCCTGGAGGTACATAGTCACCGTTAACAGCTTCTTTACTTACAACTCTTGCTCCATCAATATACCGAGCATGTCTAGACTTTAAGATATTTATAAATTCAAGTTCTTCAGTAACACTGGGCTTTAAAGTCATTATTATTCACTCTCCTTTTTAGATTTGTATCCTAATTCCATGGCCAGACTTTCAGTATTCTTTTTCTTATCTTTTGGACCATTTCCACCTGGGTTACCACCGCCGCCACCGATATCTTTACCTGCTTCTTGTTCACCGAAAACGTCTGGTTTTTCTTCTTTAATTTCATTAATCAAAACAGATGGCCCCAACTTTTTACCGTCTTCAGTTAAAATATTACCTTCTTTATCAGTAGCAACTACTTTTCCTTCTTCATCAAGTTTCAGTCTGTTTTTAATACCCTTCTTTTCAACTAAAAACTCAAAATACTCCGGATCTTTAACTCCAGCATCTTTGGCTGCTAACTGCAGCTCATATTCAGTTTTTAATTCTTTTTCGCGTTCCTCAGCTTTGCCTTCAAGCTCCTTAACCTTTTCTTTATACTCTTCCAACTTCTCAGGATCAATCATATCTTTCATTGCTTCTTTTAATTCATTAATTTCAGTCTCATAAGAACTTTCGGCCCGGGCCAGCCTCTTTTTGACAATCTCATCGACATCATCCTGAGTAAATAAATCATCTTCATCAGGCAAATTACTATTCCAGATGTTTTTTATTTCCTCTTTGAGATCATCTGTAATCTCAACATCATTTTCTTTCAAAAATTTAATTAGTTCATCCATTTTACACAACTCCTTTTATAATTCCTGTTTTAGGTCTGTCGACCACCGTTTTAAGCTCGTCAGCTATATACCAGTTAGCTTTTAATGTCTTCCCCAGTCTGGACATAAAAAAAGCACCCCAACAAAGGAGTGTTCTATAAATAATCATTTATCAATTTTTTTATGCAGCTCTTACTAAAATTTGATATCTTTCAATCCACGGTGTCATAACATGAGCACAATTAGGGTGGAATGGTGGTCTTGCATCAAGTTTTGGATAATCAGGATGATTCCCTGATAAAGAATAAACATTCCCCTCATAAAAATTACAAATATCCATTCCATCAACATCTGTATGTTCAGTTATCTTAACTAAATCAAAACCATAATCATTCATCCTTTCTTCGATGCCCTGCGTTTGCAACTCTCTGGTTCTGGTACGGGCAAACATTCTAATATATCTATCTGGTTCCCATCTGCGGCCAGCACTATCAATAAGCTTGAGTCCGTTATATTTTATTTCTTTATAAAGACGGCTGCCAATTTCTTTACCAGTTGTTGTACCACCTCTAATACCAGGTTGTTTAATAAGATTAATTCCCCTAACATCATTAATCCCTTCCCGTACAATTCCATCGAATCTTTTTCTCCAGGAATCATTAACCATTCTGACATCTCTGAGCATATCAGCAGTAACTTTTTCAGTCATTTTTTTAATCAATTCTTTATCTTTAGGAATTAAATCAAAGATTTGTATGACGTCACCGCTATCATCAACATACTTACTTTGTTGTTTTATAAAGTTATTTGCTAACTCTCTACCAGATAAATTGCTTTTTGGTGCAGCAATACGGGAAAAGTTTTCAGCACTTTTAGCTAGTTCAGTTAAATCTTGAGCAGCTCTTTTTCTCAACCTACTCAACTGGGCCAGCATATCTTTTTTATTACCCATCTGCTTTAACTTTAAAGCCTCTCTGTCAATAGAATTAGTAATTTTCTTATATTTATCAAGTATCTGTAGTATTTCTTTTTTAGCCGGATTAGTTTCTATTCCATTAATAATATTTGATAATTCATCATACATATCTGCCATTTATCTCACAACCTTAAATAGTGTATGGTGAAGTTGACTGCTGTTCTTCTATTTCTGACTCAATCCTAGCTATCTCTTTTTTAATTCTATCTTCAGACCAGTCAGGATTATTTTTTCTAACCTTTTCATTGATGCTAATTGCTTTTGCTCTATCAAGTATTTCAGTCTCTTCTGCTTCTTCTTTAGAATCATCAGGTATGCCATCTCTCCAAGTGGCTGATGGTCTTTCTGCTTCATATTTCTTCTTATTATGATAGATATCCATTAATTGTGCTTTATATAGAATATCTTTAATACCATCATCATAATATCGTTTCTTCCTTGCAATCTTAGAAAGCAATCTCATCAATCTATATTTTAAGGCTCTACCAGAGTCAGCAACATTAGATTCACTCAAGCCAAAAGCATCAGGTGAAGTTTCAGTAACTAAAAACATCATTTTAAGAATATAATCTATCTGTTTAAAAGCCATCTCAAGTTTCGCTTCCCAAGTTATATAACCTGGTTCAGCTCCATCTTTTTCATACGGAAAATACTTGTTGCCAGATACATCAATCCGACCATCTTCATCTAATGCTTCTGCTGGCCCTTTCATTTTTGGATCTGCATGCTTATCTAAAACTCTAGAAATCTGACTTATTCTATTATTAGCTTCATCCTGCAGGCTCTTAATATCTAAATAGTCACTATAACCCCAGAAAACTTCATCATCACGCCAGTTGGGTATATGAGTTATTATAAAGTCATCTACTCCTGTTTGCTGCATTTTATCAAGCTCAGGGTATAAAGTATCAAGTGCGACCTCTTCCTGAACAGTATACCCACTAATTTTATATAAAAAGTTGAATATTTTGCCTGGTTCGTGGACTTCCAGTTTTAAAAACCTGGTGTCTTCTATGTCATCACCGTTCATATCTTTCATAAAATCCCAACCAATAATCTGCCTGTTTATTTGTCGAATATTATCATCCGCCTGCTCAACAAAGAAATAATTAGGATTTTGAGACTCAATGATTATGCTGCGTTCTTTAGAAAATTTATTTTTTCTAGCATATCTAACTTTATAGCAGGAATCACCTCGATAGGAATTACCCAAAGCTGACTCATACAGGCCTGTATATAATTTATTTTGAGTAATTAGCTCCTGCAGCTTAGAATCTGTTTTTTCAGCTTTAACTTTAAATTTAGGTTGTTCTCCAAAAAGCATATCTGCTGAGAGCTTAGAAAGTAGACCACAATAGTTAGCAACAAGATAGGTCATAGCTTTCTGATCAGAGCTTTCTAATCTCCGCTGCACATCTTTAAATATCTCATCATGTCGGCCTCTGAATAATTTTTTATTTTCTTTATATTTTTCTATTCTTTTACGATCATCATCAGTAGGTGGCCAACTATCACCTTTACTTAAATAACTCATAACTTCATCAACTCCTAATATCCTGCAGGCTTGTTTTTCCTTGGTGTTAGGTTTGCTTTGTTTCCTAATTCCTCAGTAGCATAGCGAATACTATCGATAATATGATTGTTTTTATCTACTGGCACCGGTAATATTTCCCCATCTTTACTCTCTTTATATTTATAGAGCGAAAACTCATTTTTAGTATGAATACATTCAGTATGAATAATAATTTCATAATCTTTAAGTCTTTTAATCCCATACTCTATGCTACCGGGTCCTTTTTCTGCACCTTTAATTCGAATCCCATTATTCTTAAAATATTTAATGCTCTTAGGCTCAGCACTATCTGCAACAATTCTCCGGCCACCATCATATTTTTCTTTAACTTTTTCAATCAGAGTATCGTTAGTTCGCTGATATAAATAAAGTTCATCAAAAATGTAAATTGTTTTTTTCTTTTCGTCGATATGCATTTTAGAAAAGGCAAAAGGATCGGGATAAAAACCCCAATCCAGTCCGTAAAAAACATTGTCGAATGATGGTATATATTTAGATAAATCTTTAGTTTTCCAGTTATTAAAGATAAGGTTACCAAGAACACCCCAGTTACCTAGGGTATAAACTTCATAATAATATTTATCTGATTCGTTTTCTAAGTTAGCAATATCTTGAGTTGTCAAATACTCATTATCTTTATAAGTAGTTTTTAGGATACTGCATGGCAAACCGTCAATGGACCCTTTAATAAACTGTTTATCATCTTGCCAAATACCAAAGAAATATTTGTATATCCAATGAGATTTGTGAATCGGATTAAAAGAAATTGTTAATCTCTTTTTATGCTGCGATTGACCTCTAAGTCTTTTCTTAAGCTGCTTAAAATCATTTTCAATTATTTCAGTACCCTCTTCAATCCAGATATCTGTTACTACTCCATTGATAGGTGTAATAGATTTTATCTTTTCTACATCATCAAGACCACCAAACATAATCTGGTTATTATTTATTAAACAGGTAATAGTCATTTCAGATTTGTTTATATTAAAATATTTACTAAGACCAAAAGCTATTATTGATTTTTTTATCTCATTAAAAACTGATCCTCTAACAGTATTTTTAACTTTTCTTACAACAAGATAATTTCTGCCTTTCATTACATCTAAAACTGCTCTTTGAGCCAGAAAATAACTTTTACCTGAAGAAGAACCACCAAAATATATCTGAAAGTAGCTGTCATTATTTAAACCTTTTTTGAAATATATAGGATTAAAATCGGACTTTTTAGGCTTTATTTTCATTCTCATGCCTAATCATCCTCAATGAATTCAATTTCTACTCCTGTAATATTATTGATATTCTGATCAATCTCATGTTTATCTCTCCACTTATCAGGCAGCCTATTTTTAAGCCAGAATATCTGAGCTGTAGTATCAGGTTTAACCTGCTTTTTAGTCTTTTCTACTCTTTTCTGGCCAGATTCATTAACAGTAACTTTTATTTCTTCATAATCGTAACCAAGGGCACGTTTAAGCAAGGCTTTCTCTACTTTTGCATCTACAACTTGTTTTCCCTTTTTTAGGGCCTCCAAAAACTCCACATATTTTTTCTGCCAGTTATATAAAGTACTTGTAGATATACCTAATTTTTGTGCTATTTCATCATTAGTTAAACCATCTCGAGCATACTGTTCTGCAATTTCTGGTGTTATATCTGGGTCATATTTACTTTTCCGTGCCAACTTGATCACCTCATTTCTTTAAAATTTGACATAAAAAATGCACCCTTTGACAGGTGCATATAATAATAAAAATTATTTAAATTAAATCTTTATATGGAATTTTTTCTCCACCCCTAATTAAAAATACATCAGAATTATTATTCTTAAATTCTATATATCGCTTAACTATTACATCAACATATTTAGGATCTAACTCGTTTAAATAAGAAATCCTACCAGTCTGTTCTGCTGCGATTAACGTAGAGCCACTACCTCCAAAAGGATCTAAAACTATTTCATCTTTCTTTGAAGAATTTTTTATAGCTCGGCCAGGTATTCCTACCGGCTTCATTGTTGGATGTTCAGCACTTTTCACTGGCTTATCAAAATACCAGATTGTTTTATCGGTGTCATCACCACTGCTTAAAATATCATAGGAAGGCACTCTCATAACTACAGTATGAATTCCTGTATCAAAATGTATTTCAAATAAATCTCCCTTTTCTTTAACTTTCACTTGTGGTGAATCCTGGATAACGGTTGTCTGTTTTCTGTCACCATTCCAGCAATGAGCAGCTCCCGGTTTCCAACCATACAAAATAGGCTCATGTTTCCATTGATAATCCTGCCTGCCAAGCACTAACTGGTTTTTAACCCAGATTATTGCCTGTTTTAATAACCAACCTGAATCAGTTAAAGCTTTCCGGAAATTTACTCCTTCAGAATCAGCATGACAGACATAAATTGCACCGCCTCCTTTAGTATGTTCTAATGCAGCATCATAAAAATCATAAAGAAAATTATAAAACTCATCATTTTTCATATCATCATTTTCAATTGAAAGGCCATTCCTAGACTCATAATTAACATTATAAGGTGGGTCAGTAAAAACCATGTCTGCTATTTTACCATCCATTAAACGGTCAATATCTGAGCTATCAGTGCTATCTCCACATAATACTCTATGTCTGCCAAGCAGCCAGATATCATCTTTTTCAGTTAAATAATCTTCATCTAAAGCTGCATCAACATCAAAGTCATCATCCCTTAATTCCTCTTCTTCACCGGTTTGTAAGATAGCTTCTATTTCATCATCATCAAATCCAGTTAAAGTTAATTCAAACCCCTGCAAGCTTAAATCCTCAAGTTCTATTCCAAGCATTTCATAATCCCATTCAGATTCAGCCACTTTATTATCAGCTATTCTTAAAGCTTTTATTTGAGCTGTATTGAGATCGTCTCTTACAATACAGGGAACTTCATCTAGTCCTAATTTCTTAGCTGCTTCATAACGACCATGGCCCGCAATTATTTCATTCTGGTTATCTATAACTAAAGGCACTGTAAAACCATAATTTTTAATGCTGCTAGCAATTTTATTTATCTGCTCTGTAGGATGCTCTTTTGGATTATTAATATAAGGTATCAAATCATCAACATCCACCAATTTAATCACTTCGACTAGTTCCATTTGTTTTCACCCTTTCGTATTTCGTTTGTTTTTCACGAACATTTGTTTGTATTATATCACTTTAGTTTTATTAAAGCAATTATACGAATAGGGTTTAAAACCTAAATATTTTTAAATTTCTTATATCCACCTTTTGTAAAACATTCTTCTTCTTCTCTTTTTTTAATATTTTCAATTTCTGTATCTTTATAATATAAAACTGGACTGAAATAATGTGAAATAATTAAATTTCTTAAAATTATAATTTGTTCCAGTACTTTTTCGTTTTGTTGTAATAATTGATTAATTTTTCTTCTTGAAATAGTTTTTGTTTCTTTATTAATATTTTCAGTAATTTTTACAAAAGAATCAAAATCATTCTCTAAATTCAAAAATTCTTTATGGGTTTCGTTATTAAGAAATGGTCTGATTTTTCCGTAATATACTTCACAGTCGTTCATTAACTTAATAGCCTCTTTTTTATTTAAATAAATCTTATTCTCTATAAATATTTCATTTTGATTAGTATGTTGGTAATCTTCATTAGAAATTAGATTTGAAAATAAAAATCCTAATGTTTTATTAATCGTCAATAACATATCATAAAATTCTTTAACTAAATTAAATCGAATTTCAATTTGATGTTTTTTCCATTCATGATTTTTATTAGTTTCTTGTATCTTTCTTGTTTGCCGAGTTGTTATTAGAACTGCAATTAGAGTCGTTACTCCTCCAATACTCCCTCCAATAATAGAAGCTAAATTATTATAAAAATCATTGCTAAAATAATATAAATATATTAAAACCAACGTTGCAGACAAGATAATAAAAAAGATCATAAATATTAAAAATATATCTCTTTTTTTCATAAAAGATAATATCACTCCCTATAAGTTGATTCTATTAAGTAAGGAAAAAACCTCTATTTTTCTTTAATATTATTTATGAATCAAATCCCTTTATAATCTCCCTCGCCCCTCAAAATTGATTAAAGCCCCGGAGGTGCAAGGCCAGGGCTCAAATAAAGGAGGAAAATAAACATAACAAAGTTTATATTTATTTCCACAATACTAGAATATCACACCTTCTAGGGAAATGTTGCCCGAAAGTTGCCCGTTTTTTGCCCGATTGTTGCCCAATTTCCTCATAGCCCTACTTTTTGTAGCTTTTTTAGCACTTTTTTCTTCATTCGCTGAATTGTAGTGCTTGAATAATCCCGGACAGTTGAATCATTTCTGATACTAAATGTCTTTAATTCTAGCTCCCGCATTTTATCACTAACTTCATTATCGGTCATATCTTCAAAATATTTATATCTTACCAATCGTTTTTCTTTGTATGTTAGACACTCTAATGCAGCATCTATTCTTTCTTTTTCCATGATTAACTCTATTAACTCAGGATGTTTATCTAATTTATTCTGAACAAATTCTTCAACATCAGAATACACACTATTAGTTTTGCCGCCGGGTATTTTAGAGTAGTCAATTGCCTGAGCTACATAATCTTCCTGGTATGCTATTTTGTTTGTTGTTATTTTTATTTTTGATTTTAAAAAAGGATAATTTTTTAGCTGCTCTTCTATCCTGTCTTTAACTTTAGTTTCCATTACAATTTCACTCCCCTCGGCTTTTCCATCATCTCCTTGAAATAATTAAAAAGAGGATCATCTTCTTCAAAATTTACTGGCTCTACCCTCGTAGTTTTTCTAATATCTAAACTAAAACAATCAATGAGGAAATTATATATTTGAGGTTGCTTTTTCTCAAGTTGTTCTCCCACTGTCATATTGATCAACTCCTGAGTTAATTAATTTCATTCGTTAATTACAAGTTTTGTTTCTACTTCATATTCAGCAACTATTTTAATCACTCTGTAATTTTCAGGTTTCTCCTGCATTTCTATGTAATCTAGTGCATTTTCTAGATTATCAAATTCAGCATCTTCTACCTCATACCAACCAGTAAACAAACCATTAGTTTCAACAATATACATTTCTACTTCACCTCTTCAATTTTTATTTCAGCTCTAGGATTATCATCAAAAAATATTCCAGAATCACCATATCTTTTTATTTGTTTGTCGTTTTCAAATGCATTACCATACTGCAATCCGTCTTCTACTGCTTTAACTAAATTACTCAGATCACCGTGCCGTTTATCATTAAAATAAAAACTGCAGCTCAGTTTAAGCGGACCTTGAAGTTTTAATCCTCTGGCCTTTGCTTTCCATTCCCATGCCACTTTCTCTTGATAATCTAAACTCTTCTTTGCTCTTTTTGTCCACTTGCTTTTTTGAGTCATTCTTTGAGCTGGAACTGGTCTTCCTGGTATCACTAATTTCACTTTCCTCATCTCCTGGTGTATATAATATTTTAAATTCACCCGGTCTATCTGAATCTATAGTCACCGGTGAGTGCATTACTATTCCATCGATAACTAAAACTCCGAAACTTTTTCTAATTACATTCACCATCAAAATCCCTCCTTTGCACCTTAACCACCTTGATATAAATACTCTAAAATCAGTAATTTGACGTTTTCTGTTGACTTTGGTTTCCCTCTTGACCATTTGCTCCTTTTTGATTGCTGCTACCCCAGTCTAAGAACCTGACGTTGTCTGCGTTAACTTCCGGATTAATGAATGTCCTGTTATTATTCTCTGATTTTTTTATTTCCAGACTACCGTCTACTCCAACCAATCTTCCTTTACCAAGATGGCGGGCACAATTTTCTGCCAGACCACGCCAGGTAACAATGCTGATAAAATCAACATCCCTATCACCATTTCTGTTGGTATAATTCCTCTCAACAGCCAGAGTAAAGTTGCAAACTGGAATTCCTGAACTTGTATAACGGAGTTCTGGATCATCAGTTAATCTCCCAATTAAAACAATTCTATTGAGCATTACTATTATTCTCCTTCTCCTCATATTCTGCAGCTATTTTTTGAAGATTATCAAAAACAACTTGGATTACTCGATTTGCTTTCCCACTACTTATCCCAAGCATTCGCTGCAATTTAATATTAAGCATTTCTAATTTTGTCATAATTTATTCCTCCTAAGTTTTATCCATTTACAACTTTTAAACTTGTTTTCTCAAATGGCAGCTGCATTTGTTGCAAGTTCTTTTTCATTTGTTGTAGGTCATTATGCCAAAATCCATATCTTTTAAGTACAGAATTAAATCCTTCAAAATCATGATTTAAGATTGACCTGTTTCCTTCAATATCAATAAAACAATGACTTAACTCATGATCAACTAATGCAACTTGTCTTTTGTGTTCCATATCCCAAAAGTGTGGTTCTGATATTTCTATCAAAAAGTCCGATCCAGTTACAGCGTTATATTTTCCAGATACCTTAGTAGCTTTTCCTAACTGAACTTTCCCTTTAGATTTTAAGGGTTTATCTCGAAATAAGTATATAATTTTGGCCTCTCTTAAATTACTGTGGTATTTATCAATTAACTTATCAGCAATTTTTTTAACATCTGGTGCTGGTCTATAATTAGCCATTAATTTCTGGCACCTCTCTTTCAAAATATTCTTCAACAGCCTTTTCTATTTCTTTTCGGATAAAATTTTTAACCTCTGGCCTGATCATACTTAAACGCCCTCTATTCCCTCCAAAATATTCAAAATCTATCTCCTCAGGCACTATTCCCTTAGAAATTTTTATTTTTAGGTAATCTTTACTGGATGTTGGATTTTTCCTAAGTAAAATTTCTCCTTTAATTTTTGAGTGCTCGATATCTTTCTCATTCTCAAAAATCTTTAAAGCGGAATTGTAACTTCTTGCTGCAACAAAACTATGATTTTCTTTTTCTCCATCTTCCCAGAATTTATAGATTTTCATCTTTTAGCACCTTCCTTTCTGACTCTCTTATAATTTTTTTGATTTCTTCTTCAGACAACTGAGGACAATCTTTTTTTATTTTCTCCAGCAGGTCCATTGTGTACCTCCAATCGAATATAATTATTGCTTTCACTCAAATTAAAACTTTTATCGGTATAACCGGCAGTTTCTAGCCCGCATTTAATTATAAAATTAGCTTTTCTAATATCTTTTTCTTCGTTTTCGGCTTTAAAATTCATGAGTAAATATGCAAGGTCCTTTTTTGTCTCATCTGTAATATCACCGGTAACAATTATTTTTTCTGCAATATCCATCTAGATCACTCCTTAAATCTATCAAAGTCAATGAAGAAATCTTTCCACTTGTAATCAGAATTCTCTGCCCTTTGGTTAGATACTTTGACTTTCTGATTATTTTTACTTTTACGGTTTGACATTTGCGTTTCCAAAGTCGTTATTTTATCTCTTAATTTTCCAGCACTAAGTATATTAGACTTCCAGAAATCATCATCCTGGCTGTAATCAATTAGCTTACCAATCTCTTCCCAGCTATAACTTAAATCTTTAGTTGGATCAGCACCAATTGGACCAATTCTGTTTAAACGATCCAATTCAATACACCAATCTTCAAGTTCATTAGGATTTTCATCAGGAACAGGTTGCCTAGGATTATTTTCTAAAATTCTTTTTCTCAAATAACTAGCTGCTCTATATGCAAAAGAGTCTCTTTTAAACTTAGGTTCTTCATATCCATTTTTTTCTTTTTTAGAGTTATCCACAGAATCATCGTTCGTCGGCTCGTCAGAGTCCGAACGTATATTACTTACTTCTGTTACTGTTTCTGTTACTGTTTCTGTATTGCCTAAGCGTTTATCAAAGGCTTCGGGTAACCCTTTAAATAAAACGTTTTTATATTTATCTGCATGTAGCTCAATTGCTTTTTTATAATCGTCCACTAAAGAATTTTTAGGTAACTCTTTTGTTCTTTTAATTGCACCTTTAGCCTGGTTCTTATTTTGTATAGGATTGTACTTATAATAGTTAGGAACAAGGACAATAGAACTCTTTTCACAATACTTAATCAACCCTTCCTCTAACAATTTACTAAAGGCTTTATCTAACTCTTCTTTTGAAATTTGTAAATCTGCTTGAATGTAAGCTTTTGGTAATCGATAATACCCAGCCATGTTAGAATGTGGAGAAGTAAGTACATATAAATTAAGTAATTTCACATTATGTGGCAAATTTATTATTTTTTCATCAGTCCAGAACTTAGTTGCTAATTTTACGTATCGACAATTTAATGACAAAACATTCACCTCCTAGGCTATAAAAACTAATTTCCCTGTTAATTCTTGAACTTCTTTTTTAAATAATTTTTCATCACTATTTGTATCTGAAAGGTGTAATAACCAGATTTCTTTTGTATTTCTTAGGTCATTAGAATTAAGAAAATCTTTAACATTTTCTAAGCTAAAATGACTTCTTTTAAGTCTTTTTTCAAGTACTGGATGGACCTTTCCAGCTTCAACATTTTTCTTTAATATTTCTTCAGAATAGTTACACTCAACCATAATATAATCAGGTTTATTAAAAGTATATTTCGAATAAAATGAGTCAGTTATATAAATAAGTTTATCTCCAGTATTTCTAGACCATAATATGAATCCTATAGGGTCATTTGCATCATGCTGGACCTCAAAAGGCTTAACTACCCAGCTACCAGCTTGAATCGGTTTTTTAGCCGATATTGCATGAATACGATGGTGATTTGAGTCAATACTATCTAGCACATCAATAGTACCTGGACTTAAATAACAATCAACTCCTGCAGCTATAACCTCACTAATAGATTTACTGTGATCACCGTGCTCATGACTAATTAAGCAGCCAACAATATCAGTTAAATTAAAATCTAAACCCTCCTTGATTTTTTGAATAGGGATACCAGCCTCAATTAAGAGACTGGTCTTCCCATCATTTACTCTGTAACAATTTCCAGAACTGCCACTTGCCAAAGCTTTTATTTCTAACATTATTATTCATCCTCAATTTCAAATTCTAGTTTTCCTTGAGAGTTTTTTTCTTCTTTAGTTTCTTTATTTTCTTTAATTTTTTCAGGGTTTTTAGCTTCTTTTTCTTCATCACTGTTATCATCAGGATTAAGCTCTGATGGGTCAATATCTAATTTTTCTGTATTAGCATTTTCTGATATTTCCTGCTCAACATTTATATCATGGGCACTCTCTTTTTGATCAGGTGTTACATCTATAATCTCGTCCTCAGTATACATACCCATTGCAATTTCTGGTGCATAAGTTCTAATAAACCACGCTGCAGCTCTATACATCAACATCTGCTCAGGCATTGTCTGCCACTTGCTAATTTCGTTTCCATACTTATCGGTTTTAGAATACCATCCTTCATCTTTTGCTAGTTTTATTGTTACTGTTGCTCCCTCTAATTTATCACCTGTCTCTTTTTCGAGAGCCCAGGCCTGACATCCCCAGGAATCTTCTCCTTTTTCTCCTACCCAGTTATAGCGAATTGCTGAAAACCTACCACTGGTATTAAATGTACTAATTAAAAACTGAGCAGACCAGCCTGGTTTGCCATGAACAATGTATAAGTTCTGCATAACCATCAATGGATCAGCCTGCATTCTTTGAGCCATATTAATAGCAATTACACAGTTTGGGATATTACCCTGATAATTTTTAGGTACAAGAGATGATTTAGATAATAAATTAGCTGTTTTTAAGGCTAAATTAAAATTGTCTAAACTATCAAAACCTGGTGTCACCTGAATATTATTATTTTCCTTTTCTGCAACTTCATTTTTATTTTTACTCATTATTATTTTCCTCCTCATTGATTTTTAAACTTTCTCTAACTGGAAACTGATTTATTCTTTCAAAAAACTCTTCTTTATCAACCCAGCTGCTTAACCAAAAACCATCATTATGATATTGCCGGATATTAACTTTTTTATCACCAAAAACAACTATTAAACCATAACCAAACTCAAACCAATTATCGTTACTATATTCTTCTAAAAACTTCTTGAATTCATCATAAGGACTAATAATTTCGGGCATTAATAGTTCTCCTTTCACTAATAACAGATTTAAAATCTCCACAACTTAAAAATTGATTAATCTCTCCAGAAATACTTAACTTGACTTTATCTTTTGTACAATTTGATTCTGCTTTATCGTTAAATCTAGTATTATGGACACATAGATCCCAGGGACAGATTATTTCAGGCATTCTTATCCGCTCCTTTTAATTTGTTTATTTTCTTTTTGTAATAGTAGATAAATACAGGTCTAAAATGATTGGCTTGAGAGAAGTCTTTACAAAACTTCATATTTCTCTCAAGCCTTTTTATTTTTTCATCTTTACTCATCTAACTAGCTTCTTTCATGCCACAAATCTCTTCAGCTTTTTCTTTGCCAAAGACTTTTGAGAGTTTCTCAAAATCTTTTTCATTATCAGTTAGAATGACCAGATCTTCTACATCCTCTTTTGCAGTTAACTTAATTAACTGACTTTCAGAATCTATTTTTTGAGTAACTGATTCCATATTATCTACAAAAATTGGTGCTCTAAATTCATAGTGCTCTGCTAGGGTGTTTATAATATCTATTCCTACAATTATTTTATGACCATTATTTAAGTTTGTGTTGTATGGGACCCCTTTATATATTGTGCGACAAGTAGGCTCTATTGTGCCATTTATATTCTTCTCAAAGAGTTTAAACTTAGCCAGTTTAAATTTATCATTTACCTTTTCTTCCAGCAGCTCTGCTCTCGTTTTTTCAAATTGTTCGCAGAGGTATTTTTTCTTTTCTAATTTTTGATACTTTTCAGCGAGTTTTTCTTCTTCAGTTTTCAACTCTTCAATTCTTTCTTGGCCAGAATTATATTGATCAATTTTACTTAATTCAGACTGCAATTTTTCAATCTTATTTTCAATTTCAGCGATTTTGGTATTAACTTTATTAACAGCATCCTGATTATCATCTCTAATTTTTTGGATAGTTTCTTCAATATTTTCTTTTTCTTTAAGTTTTTTCTGGTACTGAAAATTATCTTGATAAGCTTCAGCCTTTTTCTTCAATTCAAATAACTCATTATAAATATCATCCTTAACTTTTTCTAAACCACTCAGCTCTTCTTTTAGGTTATTTACTTCAGTAATTAATAAATTAGTCTTTTCTTTTAATTCCATGTACCTAGATTTATTGCTATTACCCTGTTTTTTTATATTTTCTAGTCTCTCTGATTTATCTAATTTAGCTTTTTTTTCAGCAGCCTTAAGTTGATCTTCAGGTAATGTCTGGCCGCATGTTGGACATTTATCTTCAACTTCTATTTCTTCAGCATTAATTTTTCTAAAAGCTGCAGCCAATTCATTAATTTGTTCTTTGAACTCTTGCATTTTATTTCTATTTTCCTTAAGATCTAGCTTTTTATTTCTGATTTTTCTCTTCAAAGTTGAAATATTATCCTTGATTTCTTCACCATCATTTTTTAATTCAGTGATTTTTTCATCATAATCAGACCGATGTTTAATTTTAATCTCCTGAAGTTTAGTTTCTAGTTCTGCTAATTTCTTTTCTTTATTAGTAATTTCATTTCCATTTTCAGTTGCAGAAAGTTCTTTTTCTAATAGTTTTTTCTTCTGTTTTAAATTTTCAATCTCTGATTTGACTTCATCTTTCGATATCTCTGAAACATCAGGTAAATTATTATTAACTTCATCTATCCTTATAGGGATTTTCTTTATTTCGTCATTTAATTTATTAAGTTTGTCTTTAAGCGAATCTTTATATTTTTCAATTGTAGTATCTTCAAGAATTTCAGCTAGACTACTTAATTTATCTTCGGCTTTAAATATTTCTTCAGAACTAATTCCACCAACATAATCTGTTAGTATTTTACGTCTTTCTTTCCAGTGCAGCTGCTCATTGTAATATTTAGGATCAGTAAGCAGCCTAAATATTTTCTCTGGAGCTATCTTTTTTACTTCTTCTTCAAATTCAGTTTTACTAACTCCAACTCCACTTACATAACAATCAGTAGTATGGCCGGTAAAGACTTCGTCTATACTTCCTTTTTTCTTTTCCCATTTTTCATAATATTTCTTCTCAAAAGTCTTTTGACTGCTGTTGACTTCAATAGTTGCTTTAACTGCTGTAATTAAACCATGTATTGGTTCATTGTTCTCATCGAGAGGCTTAATATCAAATTTCTGTGGGCTCTGATCCATTGTGTCTTTATCAAAGAACAACCAAGACCAGGCATCAGCTATAGTAGTTTTTTTAGTTTCATTTTGGCCATATATATCAATATTTTTACCCTTAGGCTCAATTTTTAATTTTTTAGCTCCTTTAAAATTCTTTAATTCTAGCAATAATAGTTTAATTTCTTTCATCACTTGCCCACCCTTCCATGTCCTGAGAGTAGAAATCTTTACAACTATTTGTTATACTATATTTGTTGGTATTTTTTTTATCGCGTTCAGCTGTTAGAGCAGCTGGACGTTTTTTTATTTCTTTAAACATTTTCAATGCATCTTTAACCATTAATGGAATGAACCTAAACAACATAAGCCCCCACAAAATACCTAATATAAAAACCTGCCATTCTTTTGCTGTTCCCATTTTTAACCTCCTTTAAATTCTGTTAAACCCTGATATAGGTTTATCATAGAGTTCAAAATACAATTCTGCTTCTTTTTCTTTCCGACATTTTAATGGATCCTTGCCACAACTTTCTGGATTTTTAATACAGTCATCACAATAATGAAACTTTTTTTCTTGATCAGATATTGACTGCTTCATTTTCAATTCCCCCACTTAAATAACCACGACTTAAATATTTTTGATAGCAGCGTCTATTTCTTTCTTCTAAATCAGCTCCTAAATCTGAAGCTGCAATATCCAGCATGTCACATACATGATTTGCATCTTCAATTTCATCTAACATACGCTGAAACTTTACTTTTTGTTCATCAGTCATTTCATCTTCTGATTTAATATTGTAAGCAAATTTTAAAACATCTCTAATGCTTTGAATCGCTTCTTCAAATTCTTCAATTGCTTTAATACTGGTCTTATAAAACTCAATTTGAGCCATGTCAAAAACTATATTTGATGATGTCGTCCCATACACTTTAATTCTTAATACAGGATTTTGTAAATATGCTACCAGTTTTCGTTTAATATCATCTGGAATAGTTAAATGACCATTAATATATTTTGATAAAGTAGTACGATCAATGTTTAACATTCTAGCAACCTGGCTTTGTTTCAGTCCTTTAGCCTTCATTCCATCTCTAATTGCTTCACCTAAAGTTCTGGATTGAATCATTTTATTTTCCTCCCTTTTGATTTTATGGCACTTTTTTAAATTGTTTGTGCACCAAACGTGCCATATAATTAAATTAAGAAATAATCCCTCACTTAAAGCATCCCTTCCAGACTAATACCTCATCTGAGATTTTTTTAGTTTATCCTTAGTTTTATGAACCACCTCTTCTCCAAACCACCAAGCTAAAAAGGTCTCTCTAGGTATTCTCCAACCTAAACTAGGTAACTTTTTAGCCCCTGGTATATCATAATTATTTAAAAACTCATAAACCTGAGATTTAGAACAGCTCATTATTTCCTCTAGATGATACGGCTTCATCCCTGTAGGATATTTTGCTATAGCAGCATCTATTTTCTTTTCCAGAATTTCTTTTGCCTCAACTGTAATAGTCCTGTTTTCTCTTTCAAAATTAAAATTTAATGGCATTATATTTCCCTCCTATAATTTTGGCCCTTCAATTGTTAAATTCCATTGTTTGTCTGCATCTAAACTAATACTTCCATCCTCTAAAGTCGCCTGTTTTACTTCATCAATAGCACAAATCTTTTTACACGCACTATCAGGTTTTGAATATTTGACTTCTCCAGCTACTAAATCAACAAAATATATTACTTTACTCTTTCTATTAAAATCTTTAAACATATCAATTAAAATATTCTGCATTAAATAATTCCTCCTTTAAAGGTTTTATCTCCTTTCTGTATAATTATGGTTATAGAAAGGAGGTGACTTAATTGGGTAAAAATCAACACGTTACTCCGAAAAATGGAAAATGGCAAGTTAAAGGTGCTGGAAATTCTAAAGCTACAAAAACATTCAATACTCAAAAGGAAGCAATAGAGGCAGCAAAAGACATTGCCAAAAACCAAAAGAGTGAAGTTGTTATTCATCGTCCTAATGGAGAAATAAGAGATAAGGATAGTTATGGTAATGATCCTAATCCACCTAAAGATAACAAACATTAAGTTAATCAGTTAGATTTAGGTTTTATGTGAGCGGTATATCCATCAGCAAGATTTAAAAATTCACTATCAATCTTTGCTATTGATTTACCGCTCTCATTCTTTATTTCTAATTTTTCAATACTTTCATGGATGATATCTAATTTTAAGTTCTTTTTATTATTGGGCATTATATTAACTCCTTACGCTGAATATTTAATAACCAATTTTTCGACAACCGATGTATAAATCTCTTTAAGCCTGGTATCCTCTTCAATCACATCAAGTTTACTGACTTTATTAACTTTAGATTTTTTTGCTCCAGCCTGTTCTAGGCGTTCTCTTAAATTATTCAGTCTTACATTTAGTCTGCAGCGAGCCCTATTTTCTAATATGTCATAACTTTGTTTTCTGACCTCTCTATAATTCTTATTCCTAAACCCTATGGTATTTAACTGTTGGTTAACCCAGTTTCTCCAATCCTGATCAGTATGAATTACTGCACCCCTAATAGATTTAATTTGTTCTTCCTGGTGGTCAACTTTCTGTTTCAACTCTTTAACCGACTCTGCCTGTAAAATTATTAAGTCTTCAACTGAAGTAGGTTTATCAACATACTGGCCATTTTTTCGGATTTGAGGTAAAACCTCATCAAAAATCCAGGCTTCAAATCCCTCTGCAATTTCTTTTATTTTTTCATTATGGCTTTGATCCGCAGCTTTAATAATTAATCTATAAATATCGCCCTCAGGTATAACTTTCATTTCTTGAATGCCACCTGATGTAGGGAGTGAATGATTCATACACCCCTTGCAATGTCTCTTAACTGCATGTACCGGAGAACTATATCCCAAAGCTGCAGCAATATCATTTCCAACTGCATATGGTTTATTATTAATCTTTACCATCCGTATTTTCCCAAACTGATCATTTTTAAAGATTTGCAGGTTGTTCATTAATTTTCTCCTTTCCTAAAGGTATCTTTTCCTTTCTGTATAAATATGTTTATAGAAAGGAGGTGCCAATTATGGATATACAACAAAAAACTGAATTTATAAAAAGTGAAAATACAAAACAGGACATAATAGAAGAAAATGAAGCTTTGACTCAGAGATATTTTGAAAATGTTCAAAAATCATTAACAAAAGAAATTGAAAATTTCATTGGACAAGCTGATAACTTGACCAAAAATGATATTGAGTTAATTATTGAAATTTCTTCTAAAGCAGCGGCTAGAACAATAAACGAATATGGTAAAACTTTAGCAGCTAAAGGTATCAGGCCTTAAACGTTAATAATGATATCGTGATTAGTAGTTCTCAATATTATTTGTTCTAAAGCTATTCCTGCTTTTTCTAGATCTTCATCAGGAATAAAATTGCCTCGTTCAATAATCTGACTAATATTCATTTTTTTACGCTGATCTGAAAGTCTATTATCAACTTCTTCCAATTTAGATAATTGGCTTTTTAATTCATTCTCGAGATAATTAATAAGTTGAGAATTTAATTTATCTTTCTGAGCTGGAGTCCTTATCTCCAGTTCAGCATTTACATTTTTAGTTTTTTTACTACCTCTTTTTCCTATCAACAATTCACTTATTCCAACAATAGAATCATTAACAGTATCATGAACTTGAACTAATGAATCACAAATCTCATTTTTAGCAGCAAATTTAGTAATTGTTTCATTTGACTCACAAAGCATTTCAAGCTGTTCTTCTAATAACTCTTCTACACTTTTTTTCACTTCTCTCACCTCCTAACAAATTTCTAAGAAAGGATGATAATTATGACTTCCCAAGAAATCGCTAAAGAAATTACTTTAAAGGCTATGGATAATAATTTGATAAAAGCTGCAAATACTGGTTCTGCTGAAATAACAAATAAATCATTTGCTAATGAAACATGTAAGTTTTACAAAAAGATATTTGAGACTGTTGATGAAACATCAAGATAAATATATATTTATGCAGATTTATTTGTTGAATTAAATTCAACCTCTCTATAAAAAAATATATCTTCTATATCCATTTCTAAAATATAAGCAATGACAACAGCTTCTTTTAATTTAAACTCAGTATTTCCATTTTCTTTTTCGCTATAAGTATTTCCTGATATATTAAGATGCTCAGCTATATCGGCTTGTGTCATCCCTTTTGATACCCTTGCAGCCTTCACTTTATTGCTATCTATAACTAAATTTTTAATATCCACAATAAACCTCCTTTCATATTGAATTAAATTCAACTTATTACATTTATAATTATAATGAATCTATTTCAACTTGTCAAGTCTTTTTATCAATTTAATTGAAAGTTATTCAACTTTATTTACTTTCAACATCCATGAGCATATAATGAATTTAAAGAAATTTATTTTGGAGTTGAGAAAATGTCTACATTTGCAGATAGATTTAAAAAAGAAAGATTAAATAAAAACTTAACACAGGCAGAATTAGCTGATAAATTTCATACTGATAAAAGTTCAATATCTAAGTATGAGAATGGTCATAGTATGCCTGAATTACCAATATTACAAGAATATGCTGAGTTTTTTGGTGTTTCTATTGATTATCTTTTAGGAAATACAAATGAACGTTCTTCAGCAGATAAAATTAAAAAAGCTCTTACAGATGATCCAGAGCTTTCAGACGCGTGGGAAAAAATATCTCAGCGTGAAGATTTGCAATTATTATTTAAGCAAACTAAAGATATGGATGAGTCAAGCATTAGACAGGTTATAAGGATAATTAAAGCTATTGAAGATGAAGAAGCTAATAACGGGGTATAAACTCAAGGAGTGATACTCAATTGGGGACTTATAAAATATATTGTGATGAAAGCAGACAAAATGGTAATGGTTACAAATTAATGGGAGGAATATGGATTAAAGAAGAACATGGTTGGCCTTTTGTTAATGAGTTTTATAACAATTGTGATAGAGAAATAGATTGTCGACCGGCTCATATGAAATGGAACAAAGTAACTACACATGAAACCTATAAACATTTCTATAGAATGTTAATAGACCAGTTTTTTAAATATGCTAACGACAACAAGTTGTTTTTTAAAGCTATTGTTGTTGATAATAGTTTTGATTTTGAACACGAGGAATATAATGATGGAGATTTTGAAACAGGATTTTATAAACTTTATTATTATATGATTAAAACAACTTTTAAATCAGATTATGATTATCATTTAAGAATTGCTCATAGATCAGTTTGTCAAAAAGTCAATGAAATTTCCCAAAGAGGAAGATTACAAGATTTAAAAAGATGTTTAAATTTACATGCAAAAAGATTGTCTCATGAACGTTGGATTCCTTTTTCTAATACTAGACCAGTAAAATCTGTTGAGCCAAGAAAAGCTAATAAAAGACTTTTAATTCAGTTAGCTGATATTCTTATGGGAGCAGTAGGTTATCAATGGAACAAACATCATTTAAATGGCAATGCTAATGAAGAAAAGGTTTATTTATCTAGTTATATAGCAAATCAACTAGGTAAGAACAATTTAGTTTTTGAAAGCCGAAGAACTGATAGACCGTTTAATATTTTTTACATGAATCCATAAAAAAATGGCGCCCTAATGCCTATTCCCATTATTTTCAGGGAAGGACCTAGACAATTGAGTCCAGGTGTTAAGTCACTAGTGACGCCTTTATTCTTAAATTTATTATATTTTAAGTATATAGAATTTATAACATTTTGTCAATAATTTTTTAGGAGAGTGATCTGTATGAGAGAGAAAAAACACCGTACAGCTCTCCAGCGAACATACATAAATTATCAAGAGTGGGCCAGAGAGAATAATATATACCAAAAATTTATACCACTAAATCCAGGAATATATGGCTTTGTATACCTCTCTTCTTCTCAGAACTACTACGTGATAATTAATCAAAACCTTACTCTAGAACTTCAAAAGGAGGTGTACTTACACGAAGTAGAGCATATAATGTATGATATGCCGGAAGCTGGTTATGTAATTGGCATGGACATGCAGTACAGTCAGATGGAAAAGACAGCTGATCAGTTTGTTAAGGAGAATATCGAAAATTTTTTTGGTTAATAACCGAACATATATTCGACAAGAATTCTGAAAATTCGACATAATTAACTTGAAAATAAAGGAGTGGAAATTATGAGAAAAGGTTTATATGTTTTTATATTAATGTCAATTTTAGTTTTAGTTTTTTCAATTTCAACTGCAGCAGAAACAACTCAAAACGGTGCTTGGATGGTAGAAGCAACCGAAGATCCTTTAACTGACGAATTTACTTTATTTATTGGAAATAACAAAGATTATAATAATGCTATCATATTAAGAAGAAAAGAAGGAAACACAGATTTAATATTAGCAACTGATTATCTTGGAAGTGCTGGAATTGATCCAAGCTATAGTGACTATTTTAAAGATTTAATTTATCGTTTTGATAAAGGAGAACTTGTAGAAACTCAATGGTCAATTTCTTCAGATGGCAGTGCTCTCTTCTTTCAGGAAGATAAAGATAATTTAAAAAGTTTTATAGAAAAGATGATGAAACATAATGAACTTATATTTGGATACTGGCCTTACGAAGAATCCAGAAAAACTGTAGTATATAGTTTAAATGGTTTCACTGCTTCGATCACCCCTTATTTAGATGAATTAGGATGGCAAGACCTTAAATAAGAGTTTACAAATCTTATTTAATTATTTAAATACATTAAAATAATGGAGGGTTATTTTGAATAACTTAAGTTATGTATTATTTGGATTATTAATTATGGTTGCTATATTTTTACTTGGTCGTGAAATATTTTGCTGGTATTTAAAAATCAATGAAAGAGTTAGATTACTTGAAAAAAATAATGAATTGTTATCTAATCAAAATCAATTACTATCTAGATTGAGTAAAAATACAGATAAAAATTTAAAGTTGTTAAGTAACTTTAAAAATCAAAAGGAGGAAAACATTCATGAATAGAAAAGTTAGTATTATTCTAATTTTTATATTTATTTTTACAGGAATTTTTTACTCTTTTTCTGGAAATATTATAGAAGCATCAAATAAAGGAAACTATGTTGGAAGTATTGACTCTGACAAATATCATAATCCAGGTTGTAGATGGGCTAAAAATATTAATCCAGAAAACGAAATCTGGTTTAAGACTATTGAAGAAGCTCAAAACAAAGGATATAAGTCCTGCGGCACATGTTTTTAAAACAATAAGGAGATGATCTCTTTGAAAAAAATTACTATTCTGATACTTATCTTGTGTTTCCTCTTCTCTTCAACGGTTATAGCTCAAGAAATGTCTAAAGAAGCTATTATTCAAAAACTTGATGATATTTTTTCTATTGAAAATGATATTGCTCGTCTAGAAGCTTATGATGCTTTTGTAAATGATTTAAATATTGATTCAACTGTGAGCAGCAATTATTCTAATAATGGATTTGTTGCTCAATATAGTGGAAATGGATTGAAAAATACCCGACCTTTTAAAGTAAACAGTGCCTGGGAAATTCAATGGAATGCTGCAGGTGATATATTTCAAATCTATTTATATGATAGTAATGGAAATTTAGTTGACATAGCAGCAAATCAAATGCAACCTGGAGAAGGTTCATATTATAGTCCTAAAACTGGTACTTTTTACTTAGAAATTAATGCTATGGGAGATTGGGAAGTTGATATTGTGAATGTGAATTAAGGGGGATTAGTTTTGAAATTATATACATGTTTCAGAGATTTAAGATTTGACAATAAAGTTTATCCATATTTCACAGGATTTATAAAAAATGAAATTGGCTCTAATGAAATTGATGCATTTTATGCTTCTAAGTTTAATGAAAAATGGAGTGGCTCAATTGATGAAAAACATGAGGAAAAAGTATATTTACTTAAAAACAATAATTTATGGATATTTGAGTTTAAATGTAATAAAATTAAATCACAATCTTTTTCACTTAATAAAATAGATCATATTAAAAAAGAATTTGAAATAAATAAAGATTTATTTATTAGTTTTTCTTTAAAACAAATACCTAAGCAGGAAAATCCTTTTGACAAATTTAATATCACTATTATTTTTAAAATAAAAGATAATGAAAATAATCCTACTATTGTTGATATAGAACAAAATTTTAATTCTAAAAATCATTATTTTAATAATTCATTAATAAAGTTTTATGACATATTGAAAGAAAAAAGTAATTATGTTTAAAATTTATAGATAATTAATAATCTAAAAAAATAAAATAGGATCTAGATTGGTCCTATTTTTTTACACATTAAGCGAACATATGTATAATAATTGGCACAAAATAACCCTAATTTATGCTAATTAAATCAAATTAAAGGAGGAATTGTGATGGCACACATTGAGAAAGTTGATGATGGTAAGTACAAAGCTGTCGTAGAAATTGGTGTTCAGGGTAAAAGAAAAAGAAGGACCAGGACTTTAGACACATATAAAGAAGCAGAAAATTGGATGGCTAATATGATTAGAGATAAGGAGGAAGGTCAGATAACAGATCCAAATAATATTACTGTTTCTGAGTATTTTGAACGTTATTTAAGAATTCATAAAAAACCTACTGTAGCTACTACAACATATGATAATTATAAAAGACGATATGAAGCTCATATTAAGCCAGATATAGGCCATATCAAATTAAAGGACTTACATCCTGTCCATTTAGAAGAATACTTCCAGATTAAGCGTTCTAGGGGCAAAATTAATGGTTCAGGGGGGCTATCTGAGAATACTTTAAAGAAAATCTATGTATTAATGAATCAATGTTTCAAAAAAGCTGTTAAATTTAATTTGATTAGACATAACCCTCTTGATCCAATTGAATCACCTTCTCCAAAAAAGAAAGAAGTTTCAGTAATGAAAGAAAAAGAAATAGCTGAAATTATTAAAACTGCAAAAGAAAATGATTTTTTTATGTTCGTATTCATCAGTACTATGCTTTATACAGGATTAAGAAAAAGTGAAGCTCTTGCTCTTTCATGGAATGTTATTGATTTAGATAGCGGTATATTGGAAGTTAAAAGGCGTTTAGTTGGCAAAAAGGGTGTTGGTGCTGTAATTGAGGAAGAAACCAAAAACAACTCAAGCAGACGCAAAATAAAGCTTTCTGAGAGACTTGTGGGGTTATTGAAGAAGTATAAAACCTGGCAGCTAGAATTTAGAATGTTATTAGGATCAGATTACAAAGGTGATGATTTAGACCTGGTATTCTGTAAACCAGATGGCGAAAGATATTATCCAACCAGTTTAAATAAAAAAATGAAAAAAATAACTGAAAAAGCTAATCTTCCTCATAAATCAAAAATCCATATTATGCGACATACATTTGCTACAATAAATGTAAATAATAAAGTTGGGCCAGAAATCGTTCAAAAAATGTTAGGTCATTCAACCATTTCTACTACAATGGATATTTATTATCATCATGACACAGATCAGCAAAAAGAAGCTGTAAAACACCTTGATAATGCCCTCAAAATATAAAATGGCACGTTTTTCGGCACGAATTAGCTAAAAAATTATTCTCTATAAATACAAAAAACAGCCGCAATGGCTGTTGTATCAATAAAAAGTATTGGAGGCGGCAGACGGATTTGAACCGACGAATAAAGGATTTGCAGTCCTAACTACCGTTTCCGCTTCGCTTTTTTCACTTGCGACATTTTGTATTATATCAACGGTTTATAGGGTTGTCAAGAAAAAAATCGAAAAAATTTTATTGTATATATATACCCTTTCCGAAAGAAAATGGCACTTTCCCGGCACTTAGCTTGCCGGGAGTGCTTTTTTTGATTAGTTATACATAAAAAGAATTTTATAGATTAAATGTAATTATTTTAATCATCAATACTATTTTCAACAATCTGGATTTCTTCTTCTGTTAAATTATATAATTTGTAAACCATCTGATCTATTTCATTATCAATTTTTTCAATTTCACTTTTTAAATCAATAATTTCCTGCTGCAGACTTTCCCATTCTTTAACAACTTTTTTTACTACATGTTCTTTATTATAATCTGGGATCTCAACCTGCAAAGTTTTCTTAAGAATATTTCCACTATATTTATCATCTATTTCTTCTAACCGCTCATCAGTTAAATTTTCAAGAAAATATTTTAGATATTGTCTTTTATGTTTATCATTCTCTTCAAACTTTAATACTTTATACTTTCCAGAACTTCATTTTCTAAATAAATTGTAATAATATTTGTATTTATATTTACTGAAAAATTCCTAAGCTTACTTGCTATACCTGAATAAATTTCATTATAAAATTTTGCATTATCAACAATATTTTTTAATCATAAACCTAATCTAGAAAAATATCTATTTAATAATTCATAAAACTTATTTTGTTTCAAATTAAATACTCTTTCTTTATGATTAATAACCTCTTCTACTAAATCGTCAATTGTTTCTTGTTTCTTTTCATTTGCATTTACCCTCTATAATTATTATAAGATGTTTGATTGGTATCTGTCCAATACTCTTAGGGGTCGTTACACTCGTATTATGCCCAATTTTACCTTTTAAAGACACCTATGGCGAGTATAATATTTCAATAGAAAAGAAAAAAATTCTTTATTATCAAAATAATTATTGAACAATTAAGAAAGTTTATGTATAATAAACAATAATAATGATTATTTAATTTAATAATAAAAGCAAAATAACTGAAAAGTTATCACGCAAAGACTTGAGTCTAAGGAAGCAGATCTATGATTGTCAAGTTTGCCTCAGGTATCTACCACAGTGAATTCACTGTGGTATTTTTTATTTTTATTAATAACTTTAAAGAAAAAGGTGATAAAAGTGAGGTTTAAAAAAGAAGATGGTTTTACTTTAATTTTAAGTTTTGTTTTTTTAACAGTCTTACTTCTTTTAGGAGTTGCTATATCTTCAGTTGTTATAAATGAATTTAAAGCTTCTCACAGATTTTATAGAGATAAACAATCTTATTATTATGCTCGTTCTGGAGCCGAATATGCTATTGGTAATGCTGATTTATATAAGACATTAAGCAATAACGAAAGTTATTCATTTAAAATTAATAATTTTAATAAAAATAATTTTAATTTTAGTGAAACTAGTTTTAGTAATGCTGATAAATTACCTGGAGAAAATGATATTGAAGTTTTTATTAAGAAAACAGGGAATCATTTTAAAATCACTTCTAAAGGTAAGTTTAAACAACAAGTTTCAAAAATATCTGTAAATGTTAAATTAGATACTGTATCATTGCCTAAATTGGATTATGCACTATTTACAACTGCAGAAAGTAATAATGCAATTACTTTAACAGGTAGCTCAACAATTAACGGAGATGTTGGTACAAATTCTGGAGCATTAAGCTCAATTAATTTAAATGGAGGTACAGCAATAAATGGTGACTTGTGGCTTAACTCTGAACCTCCACAACCTCCTGGAGATTATAATGAAGAACCTCGTCACCCAGAATGGTCAAGTGAAGGTAATTACACTAAAGGTGATAAAGTTTATTATAATGGTCTTCATTATGAAGCTAAATGGTGGACTAATGGAGTTCCTGGTGAAGATAATGCTTGGAATTTAATAATTCCTGAAGGTGAAATCTGGAAATGGTTTGACTCTCATGATTATAGTAAAGGTGATAAGGTTTGGCATGATGGCGATATATATATTGCTCAAAATAATGGAGCAAATAATGGCCCTCCTCCAGGTAATGAATGGGAAAGAGAAGTTTCTAATATTAATGGTAATATTGAATATTTGACTAACCCAATTGATTACCCTAAGCCTGAAATACCTGAATTTCCTTCTCCTCCAAACCGAGGAAATATATCAATCAAAGGAAACAGTTCTGGTGAAATTACTGAAGATGGCACCTATGATACCATTTCTTTAAAAAGTGGTACTGAGCTAACAATTGATAGAAATGGTGGAGACAGAGTTATTAGAGTTAATAATTTTGATATCACTAACGGCCATATAAAATTTGCTAATCCAAGTGATAATGGTGTTTTAAAAATATATATTGAAGATAATTTTACTTTTGGTGCAGATAGCTCAATTAATAAACCTTTCTTTGGAGAAGAAGCTATACCTGAAAATGTGGAAATATACTATGCAGGAAACGATACACCTAAATTCGGAGGGAATATTACTATTAATGGAAGTCTTTTTATAGATAAAGCCGATTTAGACTTTGGTGGTAGTAATTCCACCTTTGGCTATATTTTTAGTAATGGGGATAATATTACAATTCGTGGTGGATCTAGTGTTTCAACTTTATATGCACCAAATACAAATATTGAAATGAAGGGATTAGGAGGAGCAAATTCAATTTTAAAAGGTACTGTTATTGCAAAAGAATTTAGTGCCAGTGGTGCAGCTCAAATTGATTATGTAAAACCTAACTTAGAAAAAATGCCAGATGACTTTTTAGAATCTATAGGGGGCGGATCTGGCGGAGAGGCTGATGATAAGCCTGAAATCGTGAAATGGAGTAGGAATTAAGATGAATAATAATAAAGGATTTACTTTAATTGAAACAGTAATGTCAATTGTGTTATTAGGAATAATTATAGCATCAATCCTACCGTTAATCGGAAACTCAGTTGTAACAATAATCGAGTCAGGAATTAGGGATCAAGCAGTTACTACCGCTACTAACTTTACTGAAATGATTCATCAAGAAGTTATTTTAAGGAAAAGTGAAATACCTGAAGAAGATTGGGAGTCATTTAAAAATAAAACCGTATATTTTAAAAAAGATAAAGTTGATATTGAATATAAAAATTCTTTCACTTTTAATTCCACCCCAAACAATAATAAACTTTTATTTTCTAAAGAAAAAACTGACGGTGGCTATAGATTAAAAGTTGTATTCTTTTATAATAAAGGTGAAGAACAAATAGAACTTAATTCTTTTGTTTCTTTTAAGAGGGGATAATCTATGATTATACAAAAAGAAAATGGTTTTACATTAATTGAATTTTTAGTTGTAATTGCAGTTATTGGAATAATAGGTGTTGGTTTAAATGCTGCATTTATTTCAGGTTATAAATTCTTTAAATTAGGAAATGATAGAGCAGAAATACAAAGAAGTATTAGGCTGATCGAGACAATATTAAATAAAAATGTGAAATATGCAGAATCAATCAAAGTAAAAAATAAAAAGAAACCATCAAGTGAAAGTAGTTTTGAAGAAGAAATCCAACTTTCGAGTGGTAGTAATGGGAATTATAGCTTGTCTTACAATGGTAGGATTGTTACTGACGAAATAATTAAAGAAATGAATGTTTTGAGCTTTACTAATACTAATTTGGAATTAAAATTTATTTTTATTGATGATACCGAAATAATAGTTAGTACTTTACTTAATAATTTATAATATTTACAAGTAGATAAATTGTGGATTTAGGTGGTTACGGTGGTCCGTACACTACCCAATCCACAATTAGTTTTGAACATCATTAATAAATTAAATAATATCTTTAATCAGATATTAAACCAAAAATAATTAATTATATTAAAATCACCTAATATTTATTAAACCTTTTGAATAATTAATAGTTTTAATAAATTCTTCCATGTAATCCCAATCAGGATTTCCAGCTTTATTTACAGGCAATTTAATTTTTGAAGTCATCATTCTACTACGAACTGCCCATTTTAGTCCATAATTAAATCTATATTTTTCTAATCTAATTAAAGTTATTATAAACATAGCAATAAATTTATTTAATTTATAATTCTTTAAATCTAAAACTGCTATTTTTTCACTAGCAAAGAAAGGATCCTTCTGATAAAAAGCTTCTCCAATAGTTCCATCATAACTTAAAGTAATTTTATTACCATAATTATTAAATTCATCAACATATGCAGAAACTCCATTATTTTTTGAAGTGGTACTAATATAAGGATACATGCCCTGATTCATATTTTTCTTGTATTTTGCTTCTCCTCTTTCAATATTGAATACATCTTTATATAAAAACCATTTCCACTTATTAGTTGAAAAATCAACTTTATTATCATTAATTTTATTAGCTTCTGGTTTTTTGGGAATTTCTAACTCATAAACCCAAACAGGTATTTCACTTATTTTAGGTATTTT
>Ga0182238_1000035_pt1 | contig 56430 bp, 41 predicted proteins | sample hydfrates6_PW_90_FD_132439 | JGI IMG/M metagenome (GOLD analysis project Ga0182238, IMG submission 132439) | Subsurface microbial communities from deep shales in Texas, USA - hydraulic fracturing test 6_PW_90 | ecosystem: Environmental > Aquatic > Deep subsurface > Shale gas/oil reservoir >... | reverse complement strand
GTGCCTACAAACATCACCCGGACCTGCGTGACCGGTCAAAAGAGCCTCTATGCCTCGATCGGCATTGCTGCGGTACTTGGTTGGCGGGAGTAGAAGCTTTGTTGGAAGTACAGGTGGGAAGTCGGTGGGCTGACGGAATCCCGCTTAACTCAGTTCTGCTACGGAAGCTCGTCAGCCAAGACGCACAAAACATAGCTTCCCGTCAGCGGGGTTGCAGCTAAAACGCGAGTTATGCTGTAGCATGACCCCAGCAGCTGCAACCCCGCTGACAACCCAGGGATTCCAAAGGGGGCCCGCCCCTTTGGCGGGGTGCAGGGGCAGCGCCCTGCCCGCCGGAGGCACAAAAAAGGGCCGGACTGTAACAGTCCGGCCTTTTTGTATTCTAGTCGCTGAGACTTATTTACCTGAGGGCAGCGCTTGGGCATCGGAGCCTCGCACTTGCTGTTGGCGCTCGTTGCCGGAGCCGCCGCCGGGCTGGCGGGTGAGTTGTGTGGACAGGCTGTAGACTTCGTGGGGGTCAAGGATGAGCACCACGGAACCGTCGCCCATGATGGTGGCGCCGGACAGGCCTTTGAGGTTGAAGTTATTGAGATATTGGCCAAGCGGTTTGATGACAATTTCCTGCCGTTCAAGGAGGCGGTCCACGACCAGTCCGAGTCTGCGGTCATTGTCGTGGATGACGACGACGGGCAGGATATCTCGTTCTTCTGAGCTGGGGGCGAGGTCCAGCAGTTCGGCGAGTTCGACGATGCCGAGCACTTCGCCTCGCATGGTGGCTGCTTTACGGCTGTTGACGTCCGAGAGTTTGGAGCGTTCAAGCTTGGTAGTCTCGGAGACTGCGTCGAGAGGGATGGCGAAGGTGTCGCCTGCCACCTGCACCATGAGGGCGTCGATGATGGCGAGGGTCAGCGGCAGGGTCAGGGTGAGTTTGGTTCCCTTGCCCACTTCGGACTGCGTGTGCACGCTGCCCTTGAGGTTCTTGATATTGGTCTTGACCACGTCCATGCCGACGCCTCGGCCGGAGATGTCGGTGATCTTGTCTGCGGACGAGAAGCCAGGGTGGAAGATGAGTTCGATGGCCTCGCGGTCATCAAGGGCGTTGACTTCTTCCTGCGACATGACGCCTTTTTTCACGGCGGTGGCGCGCATGCGGTCGGGGTCGATGCCGCGGCCGTCATCTTCGACTTCGATGGCGACGGAGTTGCCCTTGTGGTAGGCGCGCAGCCAGACGTGTCCTTTGACGCTCTTGCCGTTCTGGACGCGTTCCTGTTCATCTTCGAGGCCGTGGTCCACGGCGTTTCGCACGAGATGGACGAGCGGATCGCCGATCTCTTCGACCACGCTCTTGTCGAGTTCGGTTTCTTCGCCTTCCATGATGAGCTCGACCTGCTTGCCGCTCTTGCGGCTGAGGTCGCGCACGAGACGCGGGAAGCGGGAGAAGACTGTCTGCACCGGGACCATGCGCACCTTCATGATGGTGTCCTGAAGGTCGTCGGAAATCCTCGCCATGGCGTAAGTGGTCTCGGTAAGCTGCTGGGCGACGACGTGGACTTCCTCCTCCCCTTCTTCAAGGGCGCGGGCGAGCATGGAGTAGCGGTTGCGGTTGATGATCAGCTCACCGATCAGGTTCATGAGATGGTCGAGCCGGTGATGGTCAACGCGGATGGTGGTTGACGCCTTGTGCTTGGCCGGAGCAGCGGAAGCGTTGTTCCCCTGATCCGCCTGCACGGCGGCTTTGACATTGCTCATCGCACTCCTTGTGGACTGGGCGGGCGTGTTTTCCGCCTGCTTGGGCTGTGCCGCGGGCTTTACCGTTTCAGCCGCGGGTTCCGGAGCCGGTTCGGCTTTCTGTTCCGGCTCGGGTGCGGGCTGCGGGGCCGGGGCGGGCTCGGGTTTCGGTTCCGGAGCGGCTTCGGCGGAGACTTCGGGCTTGGGCTTCGAAGCAGCAACCGGTTCCGGTTCAGGCGAGGCGCCTTCGTGCTCGTCGCTTTGCGCGCTCGGATCCATGGACTGGCGCACGGTTTCTAGTGCGGCGTCCAGCATATCCTTCAAAATGTCGAATTCCTGATCCAGCAGGTCCAGCATGAGGCCAAAATCCATGTCGGACTTGCGGCCCTGATCCACAAGGCCCAGCGTGCGCTCGGCGTAAGTGCGGATATCGCCGAATCCCATGTATCCCGCAGAGTTCTGAATGGTCTGGAGGGAACGGAAAAGGCCGTCGACCACCTCGCTCTGGGAGGAGTCATCGCGCAACATCTTCAGGGCCTGGACCGCAGCCTGAATCTGCTGGCTGATGGTCTGTTCGAAAAGTTCTGCGTCCTCGGGATCAAATTCCTGCACTGGCGCTTCCTGACTGGTTTCTTCCTGCCCGCTCGGGGCGGACTGAGCTTTTGTTTCCGGGGCCTTTTCCGGCGCGGCTTGAGCCGAGGTTTCCCCGCTTTCGCCGAGGATGATGCTCGCATATGCGGGATCGCCGGTCTCCGTGACTTTCTGAAGCACCTGCACAAGCATACTGATGTCCAGAGGCGTAACGCGACCTTCTTCCACCTCGACCTTGTTCACGAGTTCCTCGATGCGGTCCACAACATAGAGCATGAGGTCCACGATCTGCTGCGTGCAGGGCATTTCGCCCTTTCTTACGTAATTGAGCAGCGTCTCCGCCTCATGGGTGAGGCCGTTGAGCTCCTTGAATCCGATGATACCGCTGTTGCCCTTGAGGTTGTGGAAATAGCGGAAGGTATCGTTTACCAGCTCGCTGTTGCCGTCGGGATTGCCTTCCAGCGCAAGCAGGGAGCTGTTCAGGTTCTCGATAATCTCCTGAGCCTCTTCGAGAAAATCGGAAAGATGCCCTTCTCCAACGGTGGTGAGGGAGTAGGGAGTCGGGTCAAAATCCGGGTCCGGGACGGGGGTGAACTCGGGCATGGGCCTGCTCTCCGGTTGCTCGGTTACTGTATCCTGAGGCGCGGGCGCTGCGGCCTCGACCGCTTCCGGCGCTGTCGGCGGCTCGGCAATGGCTTCTGCTGGCTGTTGGACGGGCTGAGACTCCTGAGCCGGTGCTGCCTCGGCTTCAGGCTCCAGTTCGCCGGCGAGTGCGGCGTCCAGCCGGTTGATGATGGGGGTGGTGTCCAGATCCCCTTCGGAACCGTACGCCTCCAGATTCTCGACCATGTTCCTCAAGGCGTCCGTGGCCGAAAGGATGAGGTCCATAATGGCCGAAGAAACGGTCAGCGATCCCTGACGCAGTTCGTCCAGGATGTTCTCGGCTTTGTGCGCGAGGCCGTTGATCTTGTTCAGACCCAGAAAACCGGAAGCTCCCTTGAGCGAATGCATGGGCCGGAATATCTCGTTGAGCAGGCCCAGATTATCCGGGTTCTGCTCCAGTTCGAGTAGATTCGGCTCAATGGTTTCAAGGTGTTCCTTGGCCTCCATGAAAAAGTCGGCCAATATTTCCGGATCCAGAAAATCCTGACTCATCCTGTTCTCCCTGATTGATGCAGTACGCCAGCCCCGATAGGAGCGGGCCCGCGACTGCTATCCCAGAAGCATCTTGACGTTGCGCACCAGCTTTTCCGGCTGCGCCGGTTTTACCATGTACAGGTTTGCGCCGAGCGTCAATCCCGCCTCGATGTCCTTGTCCTGCCCTTCGGTGGAGAGGACGATGATGGGGATGTCCTTGTAGGCGTCCTGTTCACGCAACGTCTTTATGTAGGTAAGACCGTCCATCCGTGGCATGTTCACGTCGGAAACGATCAGGTCCACCTCGCCGGCCCCGTAGAGCTTCTCCAGCCCGTCAAGACCGTCCTCGGCCGTGGTCACCTTGAATCCTTCCTTCTTCATGATGAAGGCCACAAGGTTCCGTACCGTCTTTGAATCGTCCACTATCAAAATATGTTTAGCCATTGTTCCCCCGTTTGGAAGACTTTGTCCCTTTTGACTCTAACAGGTCATGCCTCTTTCTGGTAGATGATCGCGCCGGGATAATGATTCGGCTTGAAGGTCCTGCTGATGTTGTGCAGCGACTCGGAATGGCCGATCACGAGGTATCCCCCGGGCTTGAGATTGTCGTAAAACGCGTTGATCACCTGCCGTTTCATTTCGTCGTCGAAGTAGATGATGACGTTGCGGCAGAACACGATGTCCGAACGCTCCACCATCTTGAGCTGCGACTTTTCTTTGAGGTTGATCTGGCCGAAATGCACCAGCCGCTTGACCTCCGGACGAACGGTGTAGCTTTTGCCGTCCGAATCGAAGTAGCGTTCGATGATCTCCTTCGGGGTGGTGCGCAGGCTGTAGTCGCTGTAAACGCCCTTACGAGCGGATTCCAGCACACGCTGCGAGAGGTCGTTGGCCGTTATCCTGATGTCCCACGACCCCACGTCCTGTCCGAGCAGTTCGTGGATGATCATGGCGATGGTGTACGGCTCCTCCCCGGTGGAGCATCCGGCTGACCAAATCCTCAGCTTCTTCCGTCCCGCCTTCCTGCAACGTTCGATGACCTCGCTCAGGATGTTGTCCTGAAAGACCTTCAGCTGGGGCGGGTTGCGATAAAAACTCGTCTCGTTCGTGGTGATGACCTCGAACAGCTTTTTGAGCTCTTCGCGCTTGCCCGAGTCGTACTGCAAAAAATAGTAGTACTCCCCGAAGTCCCTGAGGCTGAGCTTCTTCAAACGGTTGCCCAGCCTGTTTTCCAGCAGGTACTTGCGGTTGTCCGCCACATAGATGCCGCACTGCTCGTAGATGAAATCGCGCAGGTTGCGAAACTCCTCGTCCGTGATCTTGAGCTCGCGGCCGAGGGTGATGGTTTTTGAAAAAAGAGACGACATCTAACTGCCCGTTTCCTCGGCTTCCCTGATGCGGGCGATGGCATCCTCCGCCGCCTGCACCAATTCATAGTCGTCGCTGTCCGAGGCGGCCAGCAGCGCTCGGAACGCCGCAGTACCGCCGATGTTGCCCAGCGCCTCAACGGACTTCATGGCAACGAATCGGTTGGGGCTTTCAAGCAATTCGACCAGTCGCGGCACCGCATCCGAGATGGCCTTGGCGCCAAGCGCGTCCACGGCGCGGATGCGAACCCAGTCGTCCTCGTCACCGAGCGCATCGATGAGATGGCCGACGAATTCATCCTCGCAGTGGTTGCCCATCACCTCGATGACCGCTAGGCGCACATCCTTGTTCTCATCGCGCAGCATGGGCTTGAGGTGTGGCGCCCAGCCGCAGGAATCGGCGCAGACCTCTGCCAGCGCCTCCACGGCGACCTTGCGGATGTCCGGCACCTCGTCGCTCAGGGCTTCCACGATCTGCGTCATGTTCTCGGGCTCGCCGAGCTTGCCGAGGGCGTAGGTGGCCATGAGCCTGTCGATGGGCTCGGGGCTGGAGAACAGCTCCACGAAACGTTCGCGCACCTCGGGGCTGCCGATGGCGATGAGCGCGTCGAGTGCGGCCTCCTTCACGTCGTCGTAAGGATGCTGCAGCAGCGGGAAAATTCCCTCCGTCGCGGGCGCATGACGCAGCGTCACGCCAAGGCAGTGCGCGGCGGCCTTGATGACGGTTCCGTCTTCATGGCGCTCCAGCACGTCCATAAGGAAGTCACGCTGTTCGTCCCCGGCGAGCACCGCCAGAACCCCGATGATCTGCCGTTGCACGTAGAGGTCCACGTCCCAGAAAGAATCAATGAGCGTATCCAGCACCTCTCGGCTACCGGCATCCGCTGCCTGACCGAGGGCTTCCACGGCCACGGCGGCGGCTTCGGGTGATTCACCGGTCAGCGCATGGCGCATGGCGTCGGTCAGTCCTATGGAGGCCAGCGCGTCCACCATGGCCTTGAGCCGTTCCTGATCGCTGTCGGGATCAAGTCTTTCGGCAAGGTCGAGAATACCCTTCGATGCCTTCTGGCCGCCGACGAAAGCGAGACCCTGAATGGCTGCATCCTGAATTTCCTCGTCCTCGTCCTTCAGGGCCGCCACCAGATACTCGCGGAAATTCTCCCGCTCTTCCGCGGAAAGCAGCTTGAGCGATTTGCCGCCGAGGATGTTCACCACGGCCTTGACGATCTTGTTCCGAAGCGCCGTCGGAGAATTCTCCATGCGACGCAGCAGCATGGTCACGGCCTTGACGTTGCCCATCTCGCCGAGGGCGTCGATGATCATGGACGCCACAAGGTCCGAGGAGCGGTCAAGGGCTTTCACCAACGCATCCACCGAGCTGGAATGCTTGATCTTGGTCAGCGCCTCGATGACGGCATACTGAACCCATTCGTCGTCCTGCATGGCCTTGTTCAGGCATTCGGCCGCCTCCACGAAGCCCAGATTGCCCAGACTCACGGCAGCCTGATAGCGCACGTTCACTTCCGGGTCCCTGAGCAGGGCCTCGCACAGCGTCCGTACCGCCATCACGTTGTTGCACGAGCCCAGAATGTCCGACATAAAAATGCGGATGTCGTCGTCGGGGTCGGTCATCATCTCCATGAGCGACGGCAGGTCCTCGCCGCCTATTTCGCGCAGTATGTCCATGGACAGGTTGCGGACCGGCGGTTCCTCGGAACGCAGCAGCGGCAGCACGGCGCTCACCGTGGCCTGACCGCCGATCTTGCGAAGCGAGCTTTCCGCCGCCTCCTGCACCCCGAGATTATTCACTTTCAACAGTTCCGCCAGCTTGGGAACGGCCTCTTCGCACATGGCTTCGCCAGCGCGAAAGGCACCTTCCCGCACGACTTCCCTGTCGTCGCTGTCCAGTTGACTCAAATACTCGTTGCAGTCGGTCATCGGGCTGTGGCCTCCATGCTTGTCTTCGACCCTATTTGTAAATATTGGCCATGATCGCTTCGGCCATGTCGTCGATATCAACAATCTCGTCCGCAAGACCTGCGTCCACGACGGCCTTGGGCATACCGTAAACGACGCAGGTGGCGTCGCTTTGGGCAAGGGCCCTGCCGCCCTTCGCTTTCAGATCCCTGATGCCTTCGGCTCCGTCGCTGCCCATCCCTGTCAGAATGACCCCGAGTCCGCGCCGCCCGACCGCTGTGGCCACCGAGTTGATCAGCACGTTGGCCGACGGCTTGTACAGCGCATCGGCAGGCTCGGAGGAAACCACCAGATTGATCTGGCTGACCTTCTGATCCAGCGTGAGATGCATTCCGCCCGGCGCGACGTAGGCGTGGCCCGGCTTGAGGACGTCACCGTTCTCAGCCTCCTTGACGCTGATCTTGCTGACGCCGTCCAGCCGTTTGGCGAAGGGGCCCGTGAACGCACCCGGCATGTGCTGGGCAATGACGATACTTGCGGGAAAATCCGCCGGAAGTCGGGAAAGAACCTTTTGCACCGCCGGCGGCCCGCCCGTGGAAACGCCGATGGCGATCACGTCGCGAGCCACCTTGCCCCCGGCCGGACGCTTGGGCATCTCTTTGGGCGCAGGCTTGGCTGCGGCGGCATTCCTCGTGGGAACCGGACGGAGCTTTCGCCGGGCAACGCTTTTGACCTTGCTGATCAGGTCTTTTTCGATCTTGATGATGTCCAGCGACACCTTGGAAAGTTGTTTGGGAATGAAGTCAACCGCGCCAAGCTCCATCGCCTTGAGCGTGGACTCGGCTCCTTCCGTGGTCAGGGAACTGACCATGAGCACCGGACGCGGCATTTCCATCATGATTCGCCGCAAAGCGGTGAGCCCGTCCATGACGGGCATCTCGATATCAAGCGTCACCACGTCGGGGTCAAACTGGCGAACGGCCTCCAGCCCCTCCTGACCGTTCTTGGCCGACGCGACGACCTGAATCTCGGGATCCTTGCTCAACATGGTGCTGATCGCCTTCCTCATGAAGGCGGAATCATCCACGACCACGACTTTAACCACAGACTCAACTCCTTGAGATCAGTAACAAAAACAAGATACCGACTCCGTCATTCGCCAGCAGACGGCCAGCCCGGTCCGTCATGCCGCTCGGGACGGTCGTTATATCGGGAGGTAATAGTATGAATATTTCATTTTTTTGTCCAACATCTCCCATGTATAATTTTTCCTTGCCAAGCTTTTCGGATTCAGCTAAAAGCCATCTCTCGTCACGACGGGATGTGGCTCAGTTTGGTAGAGCGCTGCGTTCGGGACGCAGAGATCGAGTGTTCAAATCACTCCATCCCGACCACGAAAGATCAAGGGCTTACGGCAATTTGTCGCAAGCCCTTTTTCTTATGTCACCCAGCTGTTTCGTTTGTTCGGCACGTTGACGCATAAGAAAAATATCAGGCCCGGCGGGCATCTCCGCCGGGCCAAATTTATACCGGGACTAAAAGGTCTAACGGCTACTTGTTCACCTTGGTGCCCTTGTAGGTGAACGCGCCCTTGTTCATCTTGAAAAAAGTCCCCTTGTCGATGCCCACGGCCTCGCCGCAGGGACAGAAGACCTTGCCGTTGCGCTCCTGCATGTTCCAGACCTTGTCGATGCGGTCCTTGTGGCAACGGAGCACCTCTCCCTGGCCTATCTTGTGGTACTTCCAGAGCTTGCCGCGACAGGCGGCGCACTTGAGCGTCAGCATGTTCCGTCCGGCAGCCTAGTTGTTCTCGAAACGCACCGTTTCCACTGAGGGGAAATCGTCGAGGTTCTTGGCTATCCCGGCCTGCAGGAAAGAATCGACCCACCAGAAGATGTTGTGGCTGCGCACCTGATCACGCATGTTCTTCATGGAATCGCGGCGCTCCTCGATATCCCAATGCATGGCCCGGTGGATGGCCTTGGCCACACCTTCGAGATCATACGGGTTCACGAGGTACGCCCATTCCTGAAGCTGCGCCGCGGCACCGGCGAATTCACTGAGAATCAGCGCCCCCGACTCGTTCACGTTGCAGGCGCAGTATTCCTTGGCCACGAGATTCATGCCGTCGCGCAGCGGAGTGATCAGCGCGATGTCCGCCGCAGCGTAGTACGAGGTCAACTCGTTCTGGGGCAGGGAGCGGTAATGGTAGTGCACCGGCACCCAGCCCGGAATGGAAAACTCGCCGTTCACGCGGCCCACGAGCAGCTCGATTTCGTCACGCAGATCCTTGTATTCGTCCACATCCTCGCGAGAGGGCACGGCGATCTGAATGAAGTTGAACTTGCCCTTGAGGTCCGGATACAGCCTCAGCAGTTCCCGAATGGCGAGGATGCGCTCGGGGATGCCCTTGGTGTAGTCCAACCGGTCCACGCCGAGGATGATCTTGCGGTGCTTGAGCGCCTCACGGATGCGAAAGGCCTCGTGCGCCACTTCTCGGTCCCGGGCCATGCCGTCGAACTGGTTGAAGTCGATGGCGATGGGGAAGGTCCCTGCCTGAAATTCGCGGCCGCGAAGCTCCACGGAGACCACGGCTCCTTCCCCGCTGACCTTGGCGTCCGGGGCCAGCATTTCGAGGCATCGCTCGAAGTTGTAGCGGTCCTGAGTGGTCTGAAAGCCCACGAGATCGAATTCGGTGAGGGCGAGGATGAGCTTCTGGCGCCACGGCAGCTTGAGAAAGATGTCCGGCGGCGGAAACGGGATGTGCAGAAAGAAGCCGGTGCTGCGCTTCACGCCCATGCTCTTGAGGAAAAAGGCCTGATGCATGAGATGATAGTCGTGCACCCAGATGAAATCCTCGCTGCTGGTCATACGCGCCACGTTCTCGGCGAACTTGAAGTTCACTTCAAGGTAGCTGCGCCAATACTCGGGATCGAAACGGCAGCGCGTCTGCAGGTCGTGGAACAGGGGCCAGATGATCTCGTTGGAGAAGCCGAAATAGTACTTCTTCACTTCGTCTTCGGTGAGGGGGACGCCCTTGAGCTCGTAGCCGGCCTCGCCGGAGAACTCGTCCAGCAGCCGCTTGGATTCCTCCTCTGCGCCGAAAGCGCCGTTCCAGCCGATCCAGAGGCCTCCGCGGTTCTTGAGAACGGGCGCGAGAGCAGTGACGAGCCCTCCGGCGCCGCCCTTGACGGTCCACTCTCCGTCCACGAACTTCAGGGCGGCGGGGAGCCTGTTGGAAACCACGACAAGGCGCCTCATTCCGGTGTCAGTCATCATATCTCCTTTTCCGTTCGCTACGGATTTTCATCTGATACCAGCCATACCGTTTCGGATGGGCGAACGCAAGGCGACGTTCCGAAAAGGAAATTGCTCCCTTGCGGGTTGACAAGTCGCACAGGCGGCTTATGTAGCTCAGCGGTTTACGTTAACGACAATCCCCCCACGGGGACAATCCCATTAGACAAGGAGAGAATCATGGCTCTTAAACCCCTGCACGATCGCGTGATAATCAAGCGTCTCCCCGAAGAGGAAAAGACCTCCGGCGGCATCATCATCCCCGATGCAGCCAAGGAAAAGCCCATGAGCGGCGAAGTGCTCGCCGCCGGCCCCGAATGCAAGAGCGTGGAAGCCGGAAACTCCGTGCTTTTCGCCAAGTGGGCGGGAACCGAGTTCAGCGCGGAAGGCGAAGACGTCATGATCATGCGTGAGGACGACATCCTCGCCATCGTCGAACAGTAGCGGAAAGGAGCTTCGCACCAATGGCTAAATCCCTGGATTTCAAGGAAGAAGCACGTCTCAAACTCAAGGCGGGCGTGGATCACCTCGCCGATGCCGTCAAGGTCACCCTCGGTCCCAAGGGCCGCAATGTGATCATCGAAAAGACCTGGGGCGCCCCGCAGGTCACCAAGGACGGCGTCACCGTCGCCGAAAAGATCGACCTCGACGACAAGCTTGAGGACATGGGCGCCCAGATGGTCAAGAAGGTCGCTTCCCAGACCAACGAAATCGCCGGCGACGGCACCACCACCGCCACCGTTCTGGCCCAGTGCATCTTCACCGAAGGCGTCAAGCTGCTCGCGGCCGGACGCTCCCCCATGGGCATCAAGCGCGGCATGGACAAGGCCGTGGCGTCCGTGATCGAAGAACTCGGCAAGCAGGCCACCAAGATCAAGGACAACGACGAAGTCGCCCAGATCGCCACCATCTCCGCCAACAACGACACTTCCGTGGGCGACATTCTCGCCAAGGCCGTGGAGAAGATCGGGCACGAGGGCGTCATCACCATCGACGAGTCCAAGTCCACCGAGACCGAGCTGAAGATCGTTGAGGGCATGCAGTTCGACAAGGGCTGGTCCTCCCCCTATTTCGTCAACGATCAGGAAAAGCAGGTCTGCGAGCTCGAAGAGCCCCTCATCCTCATTTCCGAGAAGAAGATCAGCAACCTGCAGCAGATCGTAAAGCTGCTCGAATCCGTTCTCAAGACCGAGCGCCCGCTGATGATCATTGCTGACGACTACGAGCAGGAAGCCCTGTCCGCTCTGGCCGTCAACGCCATGCGCGGCAACCTCAAGGTCTGCGCCGTGCGCGCGCCGGGCTTTGGCGACCGCCGCAAGGAAATGCTGCGCGATCTGGCCATCCTCACCGGCGGCCAGGTGGTGTCCGACGACACCGGCGTGGACTTCGAAAACTTCCCCATGAACCAGTTCGGCACCGCCAAGAAGATCACCGTGGACAAGAACAGCACCACCGTGGTTGACGGCGGCGGAAGCCAGGAACTCATAGACCTGCGCTGCCGCGAGATCGAAGGACAGATCAACGCCGCGTCCTCCGACTACGACCGTGAAAAGCTTCAGGAACGCCTCGCCAAGCTGGTGGGCGGCATCGCCATCATCCGCGTCGGCGCCAACACCGAAGTGGAAATGAAAGAGCGTCGCGACCGCGTGGAAGACGCCCTGCACGCCACCCGTGCGGCCGTTGAAGAAGGCATCCTGCCCGGCGGCGGCACCGCACTGCTCAAGGCTTCCGTCATTCTCGACGAACTCAAGGCCGCCAACGAAGACGAGCACAGCGGCATCGAGATCATCCGCACCGCATGCATGGCTCCCATCCGCCAGATCGCCGAGAACTGCGGCATCGAAGGCGCCGTGGTTGCCGAAAGGGTCAAGGGCATGAAAGGCGCAGAAGGCTACAACGCCCGCACCGGCGAATACTGCGACCTGATCGAGGCCGGCGTCATCGACCCGCGCAAGGTCGTTCGCATCGCCCTCGAAAAAGCTTCCTCCATCGCCGGAATGATGCTCACCACCGAGTGCACCATCTCCGAAGCTCCGAAGGAAGACGAAGAGTAACCATCTCTTCCAGAGCCGAATACGCAAGGCCGGACGTTCGCGTCCGGCCTTTTTTACGTCTTTTCGCCCCCGATTCCCTGTGCTACGGTTTTATCGGAGTGGTAAAACCATGACAAAGCAGCTCTACGACCTTCTACCGCAGGAGATGATCGACGACCTTCTGGATTCCTTCCGCAAGGCTTTCGGCGTCACCTGCACCTATCACCCCGAGCTGACGGAAGTGACGCAAGGGGTCCGACGCACCGCGCTGTGCCCCAAACAGCGTGGAACGCCACAGTGCGCAGAAGGGTGCGCCGAGCGGCTGGAAAAAACACTCTTGGCCCTTCCGGACAACCCTTACGCCATGCACACCTGCCCCAACGGCATGACCGACATCCTTATCCCGGTGCTCGTAACCGGTCGGATAATGGGCGTGTTTTCCATCGGCCAGCTCTTTCTGGACGAGCCGAGCAAAGCGCAGATTGCCAATCTCAGAAAGGAATTCGCACTGGAAGAAGATGCCTTTCAGGAAAAGGTACGAGAGATTCCGGTCATTCCGAGGGACCGCGCCGAAGCACTGGCCGAGACCTTCAGCAGCTCCGTTTCCATCATCGCCCGTCTGGGCCGGGAGAACCGGCTGCGCCGCGAAGCCGAAGAAAAACTCCGCGAGGCCGGGCACGACCTTGAACAACGCATCGAAGCCCGGACGCGGGAACTGTCCGCCAGCGAAGCGCGCCTGAAGGAAGCCCAGCGAATCGCACACGTGGGGAGTTTCGAACGTGACCTCACCACCGGCGCAGGCTGGTGGTCCGACGAACTCTACCGGCTGCTTGGTTACGCTCCCGGCAGTATCGAGCCCAACATCAAGGCGCTTGAAGCCCGCATTCCCGAAGATTTCATGCCCCGCTACCGTGAGATGCTGGATGAAGCGCTGTCCATGGCGCAAGACGCTTACGACTTCGAGCTTCCGGCCGTGCTTCCCAACGGTGATCACCGATATCTCTACGGTCAGCTGCGAGTCGAGCGCGGCGAGAATGGAAGCCCTCTTTCCTACCGGGGAGCCCTGCGCGACATCACCGAACGCCGCCGCATGGAAAACGAACTGCGCGAAACGAACTGGTTGCAGTCGCTCATCCTCGACAACAGCATCGTAGGTATTGCGCTGATCAGGAATCGTCATTTCGAATGGGTCAACTCCCGCATGGCGGACATCACGGGTTACAGTGTCCGGGAGCTCTCCGGTGCTCCCACCCGCACGCTTTTCGAGTCGGATCAGGCCTACCGCGAACTTGGCAGACAAGCATACCGAACCATCGCCCACGGCGACCGCTTCGATGCCGTCTACCGCTTCCGCCACAAGGATGGACGCAAGCTCTGGTGCCGCTTCGTGGGCCACGCCATCAACCCGGAAGAGCCACGGCGAGACGATTCCATCTGGCTTTTCGAGGACATAACCGAACAGCGTCGCTCCGAGCGCGAGTCCCTGCGGCAGCGCGCCATGCTGCACACCGTCATCAACGCCCTGCCCGATCTCGTCTTCTTCAAGGACACCGAAGGAACATACATCGGCTGCAACAAGGCCTTTGCCGCGAGACTCGGAAAAAATCCCGACGACGTCATCGGGCGCAAGGCCGAAAGCCTCTTCGACGAGGAAGACGCAGCCGAACAAGGACGTCGGGATACGGTGGTACTGGAGAGCTTTCAGAACACCGTCCACGAGGAACCGGGTACGGACGAAGACGGCAAACGGGTCACCTACGAGACCCTCAGGGTCCCGGTTACCGAATACGGCGGCACGGTCCTCGGCATTGCGGGCGTCAGCCGCGACGTGACGCAACGCAAGCGCGCCGAGGAAATTCTGCGGCAGAGCGAGGAACGCTTCCGGGCCACGTTCAATCACGCGGGCGTCGGCATCTGCATGCTCAACCGGCACGAGGAATTCATCCGCGTCAATCCGCGTCTGTGCGATTTTCTTGGCTATTCGGAAGTGGAGCTGCTTGGCCGCGCACTGCCGAAAATCGCATCCACCGAGGATGCCAAGAGCGTCAGGGCCCTGCTCAAGAGCGTTCGCGAGGGTGAGGAATCCCTCGGCAAGGAGATGCGCTTCACGCGCAAGGACGGTTCGCTGGTATGGGCCAACATGACCGTCTCGCGCCTTGAGGATGAAGAAAGCGGCTCTCCGGCGGCCATCGCGGTGATCGAAGACATCAACCACAGCAAGGAGCTTGAACTCAGGCTGCGGAAGATGGCCACCACCGACATGCTCACCGGAGCCCACAACCGGCTCAAGTTCATGGAACGCGCCTCCGAAGAGATGGAGCGGTTCCGCCGCTACGGCACTCCCGTGGTCTATATGATGCTCGACATCGACCACTTCAAGAAGGTCAATGACACCTACGGACATCAGGCAGGTGACGAGGTGCTCAAGGCCCTGACCCGCGTCTGCCAGAATGCGATTCGCGCCAACGACACCTTCGGACGATACGGCGGCGAAGAGTTCGCCTTCTGCCTGGCGGAGACGACGAGGGAAAGAGCCACCGAAGTTGCAGAGCGCATCCGCGAAAAACTTGCTGCCACCCCGGTGGAAACACCGGACGGAACCATCGAATTCACCGTGAGCATCGGCGTGACGCAGGTCCGCGAAGGCGACTCTCTCGAATCCGCGCTGGACCGCGCCGACGAACGGCTCTACAAGGCAAAACGAGACGGTCGCAACCGCGTCTGCAGCGACTCCGACACCAAGGACTGACTCGTGGGACTGCTCGATTTTCTCAAGGACCTTACTCCGCTGGTCCGCCGCGCCGCCGGTGCATTCGACCACGCCAGACGCGCCGAACGAAACGGCAGCTACGCGAAGGCTCAGGAAAACTATCGAAAAGCTTCCGTTCTTTACCGACAGGCGCTTGAACAAGGCAGCTCCCCGGTCCTGCGCGACAGGCTCAAGGCAGGGATTTCCTGTGTCCGTTGCGGGAAGAACGAGGAAGCGCTTGAATGGCTTGCGCCGGTCATCGAATCCGGGCGATACGAATCGGAGGCGCGCCTTCACGCCGGATACGCCCATGCCAAGCTGGATGACGCCGAGGCCGCCGCCATGCACTGGGAAGCGTACCCGGCGGACCCCATTCAGGCCATCATCGGCAACGCTCTCAAGGAACAGGCACGCAAGCTGCGTAGCGGCGGCTCCCCACAGGAAGCCTGCGAAGCGGTGGCTGCCGCATGGAACCGTCAGGACCAGCAAGACCGCCGCACCGAGGGCAGCCGGGAGGAACGGCACGATCTCGAACGCCGTCGGGGCTTTTAGGCTCCGCGCCCCCTTTCCGACTCCAGCGCGGCCCGCTGCACTTCGGCCTCGTCGTCGGTCTTGAAGAAACCGAGCACGGCGCGGAGTTCTTCCGCCTGAGCCGAGAATTCCTCTGCGGTGCTGGCCATGGCGTCCGCCGATGCCGCATTCTGCTGAATCACGCTGTCGAGCTGCGACATGGCCGTTTCCACCTGCTGGGCGCCGTAGCTTTGATCTTCGCAGGCCTTGCTGATGCGGCTGACCAGCTCCGCGGTTTCGCGAATCTGTGGCACGATGCTCTCGAAAAGGTCATGCACTTCCTTCGAGGTCTGCTGACTTGCCTCGGCCAGCGAGCTGACCTCCCCGGCAATGCCGCCGCTGCGTTCCGCCAGTTTGCGGACCTCGGCCGCCACCACCGCGAAGCCCTTGCCCGATTCCCCGGCACGGGCCGCCTCGATGGCCGCGTTGAGCGCCAGCAGGTTCGTCTGTCGCGCGATTTCCTCGATGGACGTGATCTTCTCGCCGATCTCCTGCATGACCTCGACGCTTCGCTGGACAGCCTCACTGCCCTTTCTGGTATCTTCCGAGGCCTTGGTCGCGATCTCATCGGTCTGTTTGGCGTTGTCGGCATTCTCCCGGATGCTTCCCGCCATCTGCATGATGGATGAGGAGACCTCCTGCACGGATGCCGCCTGTTCGGTCACGCCCTGCGAGAGGGTCTCCGAAGATGCCGCGAGCTCCTGACTTCCTGCCGCCACATTGCTGGTCGAATCCTGCACCTGCCCCACGATGCGCTTGAGGTTCTGCGCCATGCTGCCCATGGCCCGGCGGATGCCGCGGGTTTTATTCTGTTCCTCCCCGTCCGTCGCGGTGAGGTCCCCTTCGCTGACCTGTCCGGCCAGCCCGGCGATTTCCTCCGGCTCGCCACCGATGGCGTCCGTCACCCGCTTGGCGAAAATCACGGAGGCGAACGTGGCCGCCAACAGAATGACCGCCGCCACCACGAACACGATGAGCATCATGCCCGCTATCGTATCATCGAGTGCGGCCCGCCTGCTCGCAATGGCCTTGTCTATCTCGTCCACATACACACCCATGCCGATGACCCAGCCCCACGGGTCGAACTTGCGGGCGTAGGTCAGCTTGGGAAATTCGCCCTGCTGTCCCGGGCGCGTCCACATATAGCTGGTGAAACCGCCGCCCTCGGCATTGGCCTGCTCCACCATATCGCGCATGAACGTCTTGCCCTGCTTATCCTTCATCCCCATGAGGCTCTTGCCCACGAGTTCGGGATTCGCCGGATGCATCAGCGTGGTGCCCTTTTCGTCGAGCACGAAGAAATAATCGCCGCTCTCCAGTCGCATCTCCGCGACCTGATCGAGCGCGGCGCGTTTCATCTCGTCAGTGATGTCCTCCACCCACGCGCCGGTGCCCAGCACCAGCCCGAGGTCGGGGAGCAAACGGAAGTAGGATATCTTGAGGCTCGGCTCGCTCTCGCCGGGGCGCGGCCAGTAGTACGTGGTCATGCCCTCGCCTTCGGCAAGCGCCTTCTCCGTCATGTCGCGGATGATGTGGTTGCCGCGATCGTCCTGAAGGTCGCCGAGGTTCTTGCCGACAAGGTCGCGATTGGCGTGTGCAACCATGCGGCTGTCCAGATCGTTCAGCCAGAGGTAGTTGTCGCTGTCAAAGCGCGCGGCCATCACAAGCTCTGAAACCTCTTCAAGAAACGCATCGCGTCCCACCCGGGGCAGGAGGTCGCGCTTGAGCGCCTGAATCTGACCGTAGACCGCGTCCACGACCCGCTCCAGGTCTTCGGACTTCTCACGCTGGAGCTGCTCCATGTCCTCGGACTGCTGGTGGAATTCATCCACCACGGATACGGCCATGGACAGGAACTCGCGAAGCCGCAACCGCTCGCGATCCATGGCTTCGGTACGATACCGGCTCATCTCCTCGCCAGCGTACTGTTCTATGTCATAAAGAAAAACGGCGCACAGGCAGGCCACCGTCAGTCCGATCATCACGAACTGAAAAAGCGTCATTCGCGTCCGCAGGCGCATGGCATGTCCCCCTCGTCAAAAACAGATAGTTTGACTTCCCGGTCTCCCGGGACTGGACCAACAGGGCTCCAGTCAGTAAATTGCTATCATATGAGAACACGTAATCCATTATTTATCGACACGCATATAGATATCCACGGTTCTGCACCGGCCCTTGCCGTCTCGCTCCTGCTGGGGTTGATCCTCTGTCTGCCGGGCATTGCAGGGGCCGCCGTCACGGTCACCGGAACCGGTGAACCGTCCATGGACCTCAAGAACGTGCAAAAAGCCATGGACGCGGGCGGAGAGATCGTCCTCAAGGGACGTTTCGACTTCGGCTCGGACGGCAGCATCAAGATTCGCCAGCAGACGCGCATCTCGGGCGTGCTGGGAAGTGACGGCAGACCCGACACCACCATCATGGGCGGGCGTTGGAGCCTGCATTCCCCCCTGCCCGTCCCGGGGGCGCCGCCGTCCAATCCCGGGCCCATCGTCTCCCTGAAGAATCTGCGATTCACCGGCGCACGCGGTACGCCGCTGCATTTCGAGTACGTGGGCGCACTCACCGTCCGCAACATCGTGGTGGAGAAGGTCAGGCCGGAAACCATCCGGCTCAAGGGGTTCCAGAACGGCAGCGCCAAGTTTGCCGCCGGGATCGTGGTGGGCACGCGCCTTGCGCAGCGACGCAAGCCGATCAAGGACGCGGTGACCGGCAAGATCCGCATCACTGACAGCCGCTTCTACATGGACGTGGACCACCCCTCGCGCACCCTCGGCAGGGGCATCATGTGCGTATGGACCCATGCCGCCGCCATCCGCATCGCGGGCAACGTGGTCCGCAACGCCACCCGCAACGGCATCGAAGCCTTCGACAACTACACCGGCCCGGACGGAGTGCTGGAAATAGAGGGCAACAACATCATCACCGACCGCGAAGGCATCGAATATCCCAACCCGCTCACCCCAAACGGCATTGCGGCGGGCTGGTTTCTCGATACCGCCACCGGCGCATCTCCGAGCGCGGGCGCTCCCCCCGTTGTCTCCAGAAACCGCATCGAGGTGCGCGGAGACCGTTCCATCGGACTGGCGCTGTTCGCCAACAACGCTGTCGCGGTCTGCAACGACCTGATCCTCGCGGGCGGCGAAGACGCCATGGGCATCGCCCAGACCGGTTCCTTCGGGTTCTTCATGAACAACCGCATCCGGGGCATGGGCCGTTACGCGGTCTACACCGCGCCCTTCGAGAACTTCCGTGCGGCGGGCAACACCTTCGGCTGGACACAGGCGTCGGGCTTCGACGCATTGCGGGGGAACTTCTATTTCGGCAGCGACGGCAATTCCGTTCTCGGAAAATCCGGCCCCGTGGTGGACAAAGGGCGCGGCAACCGCTTCCTCGACATCAAGCCCTGCTCCCTACCTGGCATCGACCCCGGCGAGGATTGGGAGCCGGTGGAAGATCTGCCCTGAACCGCATCATACCGTGAAGGGCCGAACAAGACGGTTTTTCAGAAACACTTCTACCGTTTTTCCACCAGAAGCACACGCGTCTGCGCGTTGCGATGGTTGAGCAGCACGCTGCGCATGACCCATGCCGTTTCCGTGGACAGACCCGCACAGTGGGCCTCCAGCGCGTCGGCCTCTTCTGCGCCGCCGGGGTGTCCGGTATAGAGTACCATGGTGATCAGCCCGCCCGGAGCGAGGACGGATATGGCCGCATCCACCGCAGCACAGGAGGTTTCCGGCCGGGTGATGACGCTGCCGTCGCTTCCGGGCAGATAGCCGAAGTTGAACATGACCGCCCGCACCTGCCCGAGGACTTCCCGCGGCAACGTCTCACACATGGATTCGTGACCGGCGAGGTGCAGCCGCACGCAGTCGGGCGCGTTTTCTCGGCGCAGTCTATCCCTGGCCGAGTCAAGTGCGGCCTGCTGGATGTCGAAGCCGTGCACCATCCCCAGCGGCCCGGCGAGACGGGCAAGAAACAGAGTGTCGATTCCGTTGCCCACGGTGCTGTCCACGGCAATGCAGCCGGGCTCCATGACCTTTTCGACCACTGACTTCACGAAGCTTACAGTATGGCAGATTCGCATGCGGCGCTTGTATCGCAGCCACAGACCGCCCGCAAGCGAACCGTTTCGCAAATCAACGTTTCGTGCTATAAGCCCGCAATGGCTCTCCCTATTCTGCTCGACATGGACAACGCCTGCTCAATTCCGGCCGCCGATGTGGATGACGCGCTGGCGTTGGCGCTCGCTCTCGCTTCCCCCGAGGTGGAGCTTGTGGCCTGCACCGCGTCTGCCGGCAACTGCCTTGCCCGGGAATCTTACGCGGTCACCCGGCACATGCTGATGCTGGCCGAGCGCCCTGACATTCCCCTCGGGCTGGGACCGGACAACCCGCTCAGGCGCGACAGGTGGCCGCACTTCGCACACCTTGACGCCAAGCGCCGCGAAAGCGGATGCGAGCTGTGGGATAACGCCCCTGCCATCGGCATTCCGGACAAATACCCGCCCGACACATCGGCCGCCGACGTGATCATCGCCGCCGTCCGCAACCACCCCGGCGAGCTGGTGATCGTGGCCACGGGATCCCTGACAAACGTCGCGCTTGCGCTGCAACAGGCCCCCGAAATCGCGGCAGAGCTGAACGGGATTTTCCATATGGGCGGCGCATGGCCGGTCGAGCCCGGTGAAGAGCAGTGGGAGAACGCCACCCCGGACATCCCGCCCGAGATATGGCGCGATGTGCTGCGCTTCAACCCCCTCTACGACCCGGAAGCCACGGAGATTGTGCTGCACTGCGGCGCGGCGGTGACCTTCATGCCCGCCAACGTAACCATGCAAACCTGCCTGACGGAGGACGCGCTGCCCGTTCCCGGCCCCGAAGCCTCCGCCTTCAGCCGCTTCCTGCACGAGACCTGTCTGCCATGGATCCGCTGGAGCCGGACCCAACGAGGCATCCCCGGTATGCACCTGCATGACCCGCTGGCCCTGGCCGCCGCCTTCCGCCCCGAGCTTTTCCACTTCCGGGAAATGAGCGTGGATATGAGCATTCTGCTGCGGCCCGACGGAAACTTCCTCACCGACGTGCCCACCATTCCAAGCTGCCGCTGTGCCGTCGCGGTAGACGAGAAGGCCTTTCTGAAACTGTTCGGCGAACGAATCCTCGCGATGTTTTAAAACCTTTATTTATTCTCGCCGGAACCTTCCTTTTTTTCAGATCATTTCGTAGGGTAAGAATACTGACAACACCCTCAAACTGAACGGATTCGCCATGGCCGACATCAAGCACGAAGCACCAAGCCAGCGCATGCACTACCGCATCACCGTTCCCATCACCATCGGGATCGGCCAGAAGAAATACAAGTCCGCGGACTGGTCCATGGGCGGCTTCCGGATTGAAGACATCGACGGCCCCTTCCAATCCGGCACGGTCATAGACTGCACGGTCTCCGTCAATTTTCAGGGCTACGCCATCACCTTCGACCAGAAGGCGCGGGTGGTCCGCTACGACTCCGAGAACAAAACGCTCGCCACTGAATTCGTGGACATGGATGAGCGCACCCGCGAGGTTCTGGCCTACTTCAGTCAGGGCCTTGTCTCCGGGGAGATGGGCACTGCGGGAGAGGCCATCCGGCGAATCGACACCCCCGTGACGCCTACCGAACTCTCCGGCGAGCCCAAGGGCGAAAAGATCCCCGCCAAACGGCGCATCAGCCGAGTGCTCATCGGGGCCGTGTATCTGACGCTGGGCCTTGCCATCACCATCTATATAGGCATCACCCTCTACTCCACCATCTTCCGTGTTCAGGTGGATTCCGGTGTGGTCTCCGCCCATGTTGAGCCGCTTATTTCCCCTCAGGACGGAATACTCGAAAAGGTCATTGTCCCCGACGACGGCCGCGTGGAAAAGGGGGACCCCATCATCATGCTCTACAATGCAAAGCAGATGGAAGCCGTCCGCATGGCCGAGGTTGCGGTGGAGGCCGCCAGACACCGTTTTGAGAACCTGCGGGAACGACTCTCCGCAGAAGACGTGACCATCGGCATCTACCGCAAGGTGGGTGACTCACGCCTGCGAGCTGCCCGGGACCGGGTGGAGACCTACAACGAAGAGCTTCAGCTGGCCCGCGCCGAACTGGAGAGAAAGCGGGAACTGCTGGACAAAGGCGTGCTCAGCCGCTCCGAGGTTGAGCGCGAACAGCAGCGAGTCACGATCATCCAACGTGATCTGCTTGAGGCGCGGGCAGAACTTCAGCTTGCAAAGGATGCATACAACGCGCTGAAAAAGGGGCTGTTCTTCTCCGGTAATCAGGTGGAGGGCGAGACTCTGGCCCTGCAGGCGCAGGTGGATGCCGCCCGAAAGGAAGTGGAAATCGAACAGAAGCGACTTGAGGTGGCGCGTGATCAACTCAAGAAGTACATGCTGCGCGCGCCCTTCGACGGCACCGTTGTCAAGGTTTTCAAGACGGTGGGGAATACGGTGAAGACCGGTGAACAGATTGCCATGATCGAAGAGCATGAAGACCGCTTCGTCACCGCGTACCTCACGCAGGATGAGGTGGAAAACGTCCGACTGGGCGACAACGCGCTTGTGTTCATCCCGGCACTGGACCTGAGGGTGGACGGACGCGTGGTGATGATCGACCGCACCACCGGGTTCGTCAACGAGATGGAAGGCCGCTTCCAGTGGCGCTCCACCCAGGACCGTTCCGCAGTGGCCATTGTGGAGTTCGACGACCCGGAACGCCCCGGACTGAACAGGAGCGTTCCCGCCGGGCTGCCCGCCGTGGTCAATTTCCGAAGGGTCGCCAGCTCGGAACTGTTCTCCGGCATTTTCACCATGCTCGGCATTGAAAACGAGCGAACCATCGAGATCAGGGACGCGGACAAGGCGCGCAAGAACATCTACAACGCCCCGGTCAATCCGAATCCGGACCGCCTGCGCGGCACCCGCCCGGAGCAATAAACCATGCCCGGACCGGCTGGCCACTTCGAACGGCGGCGCATGAGCCCCGCCCAGTATTTCAAGCTGTACGTGTTTATCGGCCTGCTGCTGATCGGCTTCCAGAATATCGCCAACAACATCTGGGACAGCGATTCAGGACGGGTCATCATCATCCTCGGCGTGCTGGGGACGTGGCGCTACCTCTGGTGGTTCACCCACTTCGTGCGTTCGCTGATCTATGCCAAACTGCACTACCCCAAGCTGCGAAGCCGGGCGGAAGACCTTTGGGACAGCGGCTGGAGGCCAAACGGTCTCATCTACATGATGACCACCTTTCACGAAAAACGCGACATCACCGACAAAGTCGTGCGCAGCATCGTGCAGGAGACGCGGGATATCGGTGTGCCGGCCAAGCTTTTCGTGGGCACGGGCCATCACAGCGACGAGCGACTCATTACGTCCATCATGAGCCGTCACGCCCCCAACGATGACATCGAAGTCATCTTCGTTCGCCAGAACCAGCCGGGCAAGCGGGTGGCCATCGGGCTGGCGCTTCGGGCCATCTCGCGACGCGGACTCGGCGGCGATACGCCGGTGGTGTTCATGGATGGCGACTCCATCCTCGCGCCCGGATGCCTGCGGCGCTGCCTGCCCCATTTCCATCTCGACAAGGGCATGCACGCGCTGACCACGGATGAAATGGGCGTGGTGCGCGGACCCAAGTGGATGCAGCGCTGGCTTGACCTTCGCTTCGCCCAGCGCCACCTCGCCATGCAATCGCACGCGCTGGCGGGCAGGGTGCTGACGCTGACCGGACGCATGAGCATCTTTCGCGCATCGCGGGTGCTCCGGCCTGAATTTGTGGAAATGATCGAAAAGGATCAGCTCTCCCACTGGCTGTGGGGACGTTTTCGGTTTCTTTCCGGGGACGACAAAAGCACATGGTATGCGCTGCTCAAGGAGGGCTCGCGCATGCTCTATATTCCGGACGCACTGGTCTGGACCATCGACGTGGTGGAGGGGGACCCCAAGGACCGCGCCATTCAGAACCTGTTGCGCTGGTCCGGCAACATGCTCAGAAACGGCTCCCGCGCCATTGCGCTGGGCCCGAGGCGCGTGGGACTGTTCATCTGGTGGTGCATCGTGGATCAACGCATCGCCATGTGGACCAGCCTGTGCGGACCCCTTGCCATGCTCTCCGCCGGATTTGCCATCTCCCCGGTTTTCTTCTCCTCATACATTCTGTGGGTTCTCTCCACACGGCTGATCCTGAGCATGTTCCTGTTCTACTACGCCAAGCGCGTGGACCTGTCCTTCCCGTTCATCCTGTACGCCAACCAGCTGGTGGCGGCCGCCGTGAAAATATACATCCTCTTCAGGCTGCCCATGCAGCGCTGGGCCAACAGGAAGGACCAGCACCTCAACTTTGAGGAAACCCTCAAATGGCGGTTGAAGCACCTGTTCGCGTCCTACCTGACGCTGGTCTATGTGCTCTGCCTCTTTTTTGCGGTGCTGGTATACATCGGCATCCTGCATCCGCCATCCTGGGACTTCATCAAACTCACCCTTGGAATATGAATCAAAACAATAATAATACTGATACTTACGCTAACTCATTTTCAATGGAGGACTCATGAGGATCGGAGTTGTCGGACTCGGTTACGTAGGAAGCACCACGGTTGGCTGCATGGCGGAACTGGGACACCAGATCGTCGGGATGGACGTGGATCGTTCACGTACCGAAGCCCTGATGGCCGGCGCGGTGCCCGTCACGGAACCGGGACTGAACGACATGGTCACCACCCATGCCGCGCAGGGACGCATCACAGCCTTCACGGACCTCGCGTCAGGAGTGCGCGAGTCTGACTGCGTCTTCGTCTGCGTCGGCACTCCATCGGGACGCGGCGGCTCCCTCGACGCCTCCACACTGCGCTCGGTGGTGCTGGAAATAATGCGGGCAAGACTCGATCAGGGGCGCGTGGTTCCCGTGCTGATTCGCTCTACAGCCCTGCCGGTTTTTCACCGCGAGATCATGGAGCAGACGCGCGATGTGTTGGGCGACAGACAACCGCTGGCCTACGCCGTGCATCCGGAGTTCCTGCGCGAAGGCACTGCCGTTGCCGATTTCTTTGCACCACCCAAAATTGTTTTCGGCACCAGCGACGATGCCGCTTGGGGCCCCTGTCCCGACCTGTACCCCGGCATCGACGCACAGGTGCTGCACTGTGGTCCGCTGGAAGCCGCCATGCTCAAGTACGCCGACAACTGCTTCCATGCGCTCAAGGTCACCTTCGCCAATGAAATCGGGCTGGCCGGAACCGAGATGGGTGTGGACTCCCGAGAGGTCATGCGCATGTTCTGTGAAGACACCAAACTCAACATTTCATCCAAATACCTCAGGCCCGGCTTTGCCTACGGCGGTAGCTGCCTCGGCAAGGACCTCGGCGCACTCACCGCCTATTGCCGCCGTGAGTACGTGGATGTACCCATGCTCGCCCACGTTGGAAAATCCAACGAACGACAGGTCGAACAGCTCGTGGAACGCATCCTTTCGCACTCGCCCAAGAGCGTCGGCCTGTTCGGTCTGGCGTTCAAGGCCAACACCGACGACCTGCGAGATTCGGCTCTGCTGAAGCTGGCGGAAAAACTGCGCGGCAAAGGGGTGAAGGTGCTTGCCTATGATCCGGCGCTGGACCCGGAGCACCTGTGCGCCCTGAACCTCTGCTACCTTCGGGAGACGGCGCCTCATTACGAGGAGATGCTCACCACCGACCCCGAGGCGATGGTACGCGAAAGCGACGCAGTGGTACTGGGCCGCCATTTCGCTTCGCTGAATCTGCACAGCCTGCCGTGGCGTGAAGGCCAGCGGCTGTATGATCTCGAAGGAACCGGAACGAACCCGGAAACACCCGAGGTAATAGGGCTTTACTGGTAGGCAGGCTAGGAGTTCCTGATTTTCATCAGGGCGAGGAATTCACGGAACGGCACCGGCTTGGCGAAGAGGAATCCCTGAGCCGTGCCGCAGCCATAGCGCATGAGCAGGTCCGCCTGCTGTTGCTCCTCCACCCCCTCTGCGACAACGGAAAGGTTCAGACTGCCGGCCATAAGCAGAATGGTCTGGACAATCAGGGAGTCGCTGGGATTGCTGCCCAACTCGCGGACGAATGAGCGGTCGATCTTGAGCGTGCTGATGGGCAACTTCTTGAGATAGAACAAAGAGGAATGCCCGGTGCCGAAGTCATCAATGGACACGGAGAAGCCCATGTCCACCAGCCGCTGAAGGATTTTGGCATTCTCGTCGATGTCGTGCATGAGTACGGACTCGGTGACCTCAAACTCAATCCTTCCCGGCGACACGCCTGCCGATTCGACAATGGAGCGCAGGCTGCCCAGCAGGTCTTCCTGCCGGAACTGATTGGCCGAGAGATTCACCGAAACCCTGAACCCTTCCGGGAAATTGCGTTCAACCATGTCGGTGCAGACGGTCTCCAGAACCTGCTCACCCAGTTGAACGATCATGCCGGTTTCTTCGGCTAGCGGGATGAACTCTCCCGGACTGACCATGGTCCCGTCCGGCAATGCCCAACGCACGAGCGCCTCCGCGCCCACCACGCGTCCGGAACTCAGTGCTACCTTGGGCTGATAGTGCACCACGAACTCGCGCTTTCGCAACGCGTTTCGCAGATTGCCTTCCAGTTCAAGACGGCGGGCTATCCGCTCATCCATTTCCTTGGCAAACAGGCTGTAGCTGTCTTTTCCGGAGCTTTTGGCCTGATACATGGCCATTTCCGCATTTCTGACCAGCGTTTCCGGGTCCTCGGCGTCTTCAGGGAAGAGCGACATGCCAACCGAGGTGGTGACGAATATCTCCCGTCCGTTCACGTGGAACGGCTTCTGGAAGTCCTCCAGCAGCGTCTGGGCAAGCCGCACGAGATCGCGCTCGTTCACGTCATTGACCAACAGCACGAACTCATCGCCCCCGTAACGGGCCACCGTGTCATCGGGGTTGCCGAACAGCTTGGCACGTTGTCCGGCCTGCTGAAGCAGCACGTCGCCCACGGAATGGCCAAGGGAGTCGTTGATGTTCTTGAAGTTATCCAGGTCGATGAACAACAGGCCGACCCCTGATTCTTCACGGCGTGCATGGCGAAGGGCCATGACCAGACGGTCCAGAAGCAGCTCGCGGTTGGGCAACCCCGTCAGCGCGTCGTGATACGCCTGCATGTAAAGCTGCTCTTCCTTGCGCTTGATGTCCGTCATGTCGTGAAAAACCGACACGTAGTGGCGCACGTTTCCTTCACTGTCATATATTGCGCTGATGCTCAGGAGCTCGGGGTATACCTCACCGCTCTTGCGACGGTTCCAGATTTCTCCGGCCCAGTGCCCTTTCACCTTAATCTTCTGCCACATATCGGCATAGAAACCTTCATCGTGCCTGTCGGACTTGAGCACGCTGGGATTGCGGCCGAGCACCTCTTCCTCGGCGTAACCGGTGATGGTGGTAAAGGCTGGATTGACGGCGATGATCGAGCCGTCGGGATCCGTAATACAAATGCCCTCCAGCGCGTTTTCGAACACTTCTTCGAACAAATGGCGCTGGAACGCCTCGAACTTGCGATACTCCGTCTCCGCTTCGAGCTTGGAGACAGACAGGACGAGCGCCTCCATGAATCGGTTGTAGCTGCGGGCCAGGTTGCCTATCTCGTCCGAGTGCGTATCGTTGCTGCGCACCGAATAGTCGCCGTTTTCGGCATGTTGCACCGCTTCGGTCAACTCATCGAGCGGATCGGTGATGGACGCGGCCACGGCCAGACACAGGCTCAGGACCAGCACAAGCGTCACGCCGCAGATGCCGTACGTCAGTATCCGGACCTCCCTGAGAGGCGCATAGACCTCGTCCACATAGCCGGTGGAAGCAACGATCCAGCCCATCTCCGGCATATGCTTGAACATGGCGAATTTTTCGCGCACCTCGCCGTTCGGGCCACCTTTCCACCAGTAACGAATAATGCCGTTTCGCTCGTTGAGAATGCTGGAGCCGATGTCTTGGCCCCGCTCATCGGTGAGTCCGGCAATATTCTGCAGGCCGTCCGGGTGCAGCAGGACATCGCCGTTACGGTCAACCACGAATGCGTATCCGCTTTCTCCGAAGTGCAGGGACTCGAAGGTGTCGCGGAAATCGTCCGCTGTAATGAGGTCTGAAAATTCATGACGGTACGCGCTGGCAGCGATAATCCAGTCCCACGGCGCGAAATATTCCGCATAAACCGCCTTCTGCATGGGCCTGAGATCGTCCGGGTTGCGCCAGTCGTATTCAATGTATCCGCGCCGCACCTGCATGAGATGCCGCACGAAGGAATAATCGCTGGTATCGGAGTGCTCCACCTCTTCATGCGGGTGAACTACGGTCCGTCCGCTGCTGTTGAGGCAGTAGAGATAGCCCGTCTGGCCTATATTCTGGCTTAGCAGAATCTTTCTGGCACGGGCGCGGGCTTCTTCGGGTGTGAATTCACCGGCGAGCTGGCGCTGGTGAAGTCCTTTGACGACCTGACGGTTGCTTTCGGCAACGGCCCGCAGATGGTTGCGCACCGAGACATCCACCGCAGCTTCCATCATGGAAACGAGCGTCCGGTTGGTATTCCGGAGATCCTGATCGATGTCCTTCGTGATGACACGGCTTACGAACGTGTTGACCGTAAAGGCGGTGGCGAGCAACGCCGCGGTCAGCAGTACCGTAAAACCGAGAAGCAGCCGCGTGCGGATTCTCACCGTACGCAGCAAGCGAGTTATGAATGCCATGCCTCAACCGTTGGTTAAATCTCGGGGCCGTCACCCCCGAAAGCCCGGATCAGCCGCCGATGGCGGCCATTTTCGTGGAGCAGACCCCGCGCTCGCGCTTGGCGGCGAGCAGATCGTGCCCGATGGGCTTGCTCTTGAGCGCGGTCCGGACCACCCGAACCACGTGCTCATCTTTAAGCCTAGGATGTCTGAGGATTTTTCGCAAATGGAAAACCCTGTCGGAGAAAAGACAGGTACGCAGGTCCCCTTCGGAGGTCAAGCGCAGCCGATTGCAGGAACCGCAGAAATGATTGCTGTACGGAGAGATGACGCCCAGCCGCCCCTTGCCGGCAGCCAGTGCATACATGGTGGCGGGGCCGCGATGCCTTTCGGCCACGGGGACCAGTTTCTCCAATTCGAAGGCCTCGCGGATGATATCACTGGCCGTCCAGACCGAGCCTTCACTCCACCCGGTATCCTGCCCGATGGGCATGAACTCGATGAACCGAACGTCCACCGGCCGGGTCCGGGCCAGTTCGAGAAACGCGGGCAGTTCATCGTCGTTGAAGCCGCGCACTCCCACCGCATTGACCTTCACGGTCATCCCGGCGTCCACGCAGGCGTCGATGTTGTCGCGAACCACCTGAAACAGGTCGCGTCCGGTCATGTGCCGGTAGCGATCACGATCAAGGGTATCCAGCGAGATGTTCACGCGTGACAGGCCCGAGGTGGCCAGCCTGTCGATATGCTTTCCGATGATGGTGGCATTGGTGGTGGCGGCAAGCGTCAAGTCCGGGAAGCGCCTTCCGGCTTCTTCCACGAAATCCATGAATCCTTTACGGACAAAGGGCTCCCCGCCGGTGAACCGGACCTTCTCGATGCCCAGCTCTCTGGCGATGCCCATGCACCGCAGAATTTCCTCGTACCGCAGGATGCGGTCATGCGGAATGAACACGCGCTCCTTGCTGGCGCAGTAGCGGCACAGCAGGTTGCAGCGGTCCGTAACGCTGACCCGCATGTAGCTGGCCTTGCGGCCATGGGCGTCCAGAAGTTTACCGGCCATGATTCCTCGCTATTTGCCGAACGGACACTTCGGGAAAGTGCAGGTGCGGCAGTTCAGACAGTATCCGCCTTCGGCCATGCGCGCCATGTCGCGGCGGGTGATGGTCAGCCCGGCCAGAAGCCGCGGCAGCAGCAGGTCCAGGCTGGTGGTCTTGAAAAACAGAGCGCAGGCCGGAACGCCAAGCACCTGAGCGGCCCCGATGCGCCCGGTGAGCGTCATGGCTCCCGGCAGGATGGGCGCGCCATGCAGATAGTCGGTGAGTCCGGCGTCGAGCAGCGCGGGCCGCGTCACGTCGTCCGGGTCCACGGAAAGTCCGGCGGTTGTCACGATAAGGTCGCACCCTTCGCTGATCATCCGGGTCACGGAGGCGGCGATGGCCTCACGATCGTCCGGCACGATGTCCGAGGTCATGACCTCGCTCCCGAGCCGGGTGACCTTGCCGGACACGATGGGAATGAACTTGTCCTCGATGAGTCCTTTGAAGACTTCGGTACCGGTAACGAGGATGCCGACCCTCGCCCGGCGCAGGGGCTTCACTTCCAGAAGCGGCTCGTCGCCGAGCATGGAGATGGCCCGGCTGTAGTTCTCGCGAGAGATATAGAGCGGGATGGCACGGGTCCCGGCCACGCGCTTTCCGCCTTGCACAAGACTCTCGCCCTGCCGGGTGGCGCACATGACGTCCGGCACCAGATTGAAGGCCTCCAGCTGGTCGCGGTTGACCGTGAACAGCCCGTCGCAGGTGGCCGTGAAGTCGATCTTGCCTTCCGAGGGGTCTTCCTCGAACCCGATGCCGTCACCGGCCATGCGCTGCGCAAATGCCTTGACCGCCACGTTTTCGTGGATCCATTCCTCGCCGGGATCCACTTCATCCGTGAACACACGGGAACGTCCCATGCGCTGAAGGCGGCACACGTCGCCCGCGGTGATCTCCTGCCCGGCCTTGAACTCCGGTCCCTTGGTCTCGCCGGGGACGATGCGGGTCATGTCGTGCAGAGCGGATTTGCCGACCGCTTCTTCCACGTCCACGGCGTCAAGGTCCGGGGAAAGAAGCGGCGCGGAGCGCTGGTCGGTGGTCACATAGGGAGCCTCGCCCTGACATCCACGGCAGATTGCGCCGTCGTTGAGGGGGTAGGCTTCGCCGCAGGCCGGGCAGAGGCCGATGGAGCGCATCTGCTTGTGGCCCAGCTTGTGTTCGGGAATGACGATCTTTTCCACGGAAGTATAGGCGGGGCCGGCTTCCTTGATCTTGGCAAAGAGCAGGTCCGTGTCCTGATCCGCCTTGGCGGTCCGTTTCAGGAACCAGTCGGCTATGTCGGGCCACTGTTCGATCTTTTCCGTGTCGATATACACGCGAACGCCCTCGCCGGTGTACTTGTCGAACATGGAGAGGGCGTACCGGCCGAGGTTGACCACGCGCATCCAGCTGTTGCCGGTACTACAGAGGGTCAAGAGCTGAACGGCGTCCGGCAGGCACTTGTGGGACTCCACGATGACCTCGAAAAGGGTCCCCTCAGGCATGTGCGATTTGGCCAGCTCGACCATGTAGCCGCCGATAAGCAGCCCCGGAGCGGGGTAGCCATGAAACTCGCGGGCCTTTTCCTTGAATTCCTCGAAAGTGTAATCGCCGATGTTCATTCGATCGTCATTCCTTGGTGTAGTGATGAGGACGAGGTGTCTACGCGAATATTTCCCGCTTGCTCACGGCCTCGGCCTTGATGCGGTCCAGCAGGTCAGACAGCGCGGATTTAACGTTTTCGCGGATGTCTCCGGCCACGATGAGAAACAGCACGTCGTCGCCCGGTTCCATGCGCCCGTCATTGGCATGGCATACCACTCGCCAGATACCTTCGCGCTGTTCGATTTCTTTGCGGATTTCTTCCATCTTGTCCCGGTCCGGGGTGATTTCTATGGCCGCCACGTCCTGCCTGTCGTTGCGGGACCAGCCGCGCACCACGCCGTTGTGAACCAGCACCATGCCGACGTTTTCCTTGAATCCCGGCTCCGCTTTGAGGTCCTTGAGCGCCTTGGTAATATCCATGAATGCCTCCGGATGTTTTTACAATTCGAAGGCACACAATAGTACCGGGCGGCAAGGGCCGCAACCCTTGTTTCATATCCGCTAGGTTCTGCACCTGAAAAAAGCGAAAAAACGATGTCCGAATATAATATGATGCGGCTATTCAATCCGCTTATGGTGAGCATCAAGGGAGTCCGTGTGGACTTCCGGACATCAGGATTCCTCCCTCATGCCGCTCCGGGCAGAAAAGCCAGCCCGTCCGAATCGAGGCGTCCATCCGGCCAGGACGCCTGGGACCGAGGAAGGAAGAACCACCGGGAACCGCCGCCCAGCCCTCCAACAACCCGCGGCGGGAAACGGCCTTGCAAAGTCCCGACCCATTCCCGGAGCGGTCAAAAACAGCCGGACGACTCGGAAGCCCGTCCCGAGTCGTCCGGCATCTTTTATTCTTTTGGCGGAAAAATAAATTAGATACTTTCGAGACGCCTGATCACGTCCAGCACGAGGTCCCTCGGAGTGGACGCGCCCGCCGTGACACCCACGACGCTGTAGTCGGCAATGTCGTCAACCGGCAGCTCGTCCACCGTCTCCACGTGCAGACACGGCTTGCCCTGATCGCGCACCACCTGCGCGAGCCTGCGTGTATTGCCGCTTGAATACCCGCCGACCACCACGACAAAGTCCACTTCCTTGGCAAGGTCCATGGCTTCGTGCTGGCGCAGCTTGGTCGCGTCGCAGATGGTGTTCAGCACCGTCACTTCCACGCCTTCCATGGCCTGAAGACGCTCGGCAAGCTCGTCGAACTGATCCCGGTCCTGCGTGGTCTGGGCGGCAAGCACGTACTTCCTTTCGGGAGAAAAATAGAACTCGTCCAGCATGGCGACCTCGTCGAAGACAAGCCCGCTGCCGCCGGCATAACTGACCAGTCCGCGGACCTCGGGGTGGTCGTCCTCGCCGTAGAGCAGCAGGAACTGCCCTTCGGCGGTGTGCCGGGCGATGAGCTTCTGCGCCTCTTTCACCTTGGGACAGGTGGCGTCAACAATATCCACGCCCCGGTTCCTGAGCCCCTGCTCCACCTTGCGCGCGATGCCGTGCGCCCGGATCACCACGCGGCTGCCGTCGGGCACCTCATCCGGCGATTCCGCAATCAGCACGCCCTTCTTGGCATATCGTTCCAGCACCTGCGGATTATGGATAATGGGGCCGAGGACGAAGACCGGTCCGGTCACGCCCTCTTCGATGATCTTGTCCAGCTTGGTGAGCGCCAGATCGACGCCCATGCAGAAGCCTGCCGTTTCGGCCAGTTTTATTCTCATGCCACCTCCCGTGCGCCTCTGAGTCGGAACCCATGCGTGTAAACTCCATGGCTCCGTTTGGCAAGCCTGACCGGATCGGTCGCCTTGACACCCGTCCTGTGATGTGCTTTCAAGCATCTGCAACGAATGTTTCAAACAAGGCGGTACACATGAGCGGGAACAGCGACATCAGCACCAAGCAGGCTCTTCTGCTCGCAGCCGTGCGTGTCTTCGCAAGCAAGGGATTCCGGGCCGCGACAGTGCGGGAAATCTGCCAGCTGGCCAACGCGAACGTGGCGGCGGTCAACTATCATTTCGGCAGCAAGGACGCGCTCTACGCCGCCGTGCTCGACCACACCTTCGATCTGGAAAAAACCGAAGCGCTGCGCGAACGGTTCGGCGTAGCTTCGGATGCACCCATCGAGGAGCGCATCGGCGCCTATATCCGCACACACATTCACGAAATTTATGCAGACGAGGGCTGGAGCGGCGTAGCCTCCGACCATTGGGCCATTTTCCTTATGGAAATGGCGTCCCCGAGTCCGCATCTGGATTCGCTGGTGCACGAACACATTCAGGGCTACGCGGGCGACCTGAGACAGCTCGTGAGCGAGTATCTGGGTGTTGAGCCCAACCACCGCATGGTGCTGGACAGCTCCATAAGCATCTGGGCACAGCTTTTCGATCCGCTGGTCATGATGCCCATCACCGACCGCTTCCGCCCGCCGCGCCCCCGGGTTCAGGAATACCTCGACGAATTTGCGGACCACGTTGTCGCCTTCACGCTGGGCGGTCTCAAGGCGCTGAAAGAAACCATCTAACCGGGAACTCCCGGAGCCCCCATGAAACGAGTCTGTCTGAACAGGAAGACGCTGATACCGCTCGTCCTGATACTGGCCGTCGTCGCAGGCGCGGCCTACGGCCTTCGTGGTGAAGAGCCTCAGGCCCCCAAGGCCGAGAAGCCTGATCCGGGCGTCAACGTCACCGTGGAGACCGTCACCCCCATGAACATCGTGGACACCCTGACTCTGCCCGGCCAGACCGAGGCGCGCCACGACGTGACCCTCTCCGCCGAACGCGGCGGCAGCGTCGAGTCCGTGGCCTTCACCGAAGGCGACGAGGTTTCCGCAGGGGACATCATCGCCAAGATCGACGTTTCCGCGCTCAGGGCCGTGCTCAACCGGGCACAGGCCAGCTTCGAGCTCGCCGAGAAGACTGCTGACCGCAAGGCCAAGTTGCGCAAGCGCAAGGTGGTTTCCCACGAAGAGCTGGACAAGGCCAACACCGACCTGGCCCTGGCCCGCAACAATCTCCAGGAAGCCCGCGTCAATTACCAGCAGGGGCTCGTCACCGCCACGGTGGGCGGGGTCATCAACGACCTCTACGTGGACCCCGGCGAGTACGTGCGCCCCGGCGATCCCGTGGTCAACCTCGTGGCCGTGGACACCATCCGCATCAATGTTGACGTACCGGAAATGGACGTGCGCTTCCTGTCCAAGGGCGACCCCGTCGAAGTGACCGTGGACGCCTACCCCGAGCGCCGCTGGAAAGGCGTGGTGGACTTCGTGGCCTTCAAGGCCAACGCGGCCACCAAGACCTTCAAGGTACGCGTGGTGGTGCCCAACTACGACAACAGCATCCGCCCCGGAATGCTGGCGCGCGCCTCGTTCGAGCGCCGCTCGCTGCAGGGGGTTACCACCGCCCCGCTCTTCGCCATTCTGGACAAGGGCGGCGAACGGCTGGTGTTCGTGGAAAAGGACGGCAGAGCACAGGCCCGCACCGTCAAGGTGGGCGTCATAAGCGGCGAGCGCGCCCGCATCCTCGAAGGGCTTGAACCGGGTGACAGACTCATCGTCACCGGCCACACCGAAGTCGAGGAAGGCACCCGGGTGAACGTGCGATGATCATCAACGATCTTGCCCTGAGCCGCAAATCCACGGTTCTGGTCCTGCTGCTCTTCATTGTGGTGGCGGGGCTCTCCAGCTATGCGTCCCTGCCGCGCGAGGACTTCCCGGACATCAAGGTTCCCTATATCTTCGTGCAGACATCCTACGAGGGCGTGGCCCCGGAGGACATGGAAAAGCTGGTGACCATCCCGCTGGAACGCAAGCTCAAGGGCGTCTCCGGCCTCAAGGAGCTCAAGTCCATTTCGGACGACGGCATCTCCATGATCACCATTGAGTTCACGCCCGACGTGGACGTGGACGACGCCTTGCAGAAAGTGCGCGACAAGGTGGATCAGGCCAAGCCGGACCTGCCGGACGAGTTACCAGATGAGCCCGAGGTCCGGGAGCTGAACCTTTCCGAGCGGCCCATCATGAACGTGGTGCTCTCCGGTCCCTTCAGCCTGCGGCGCCTCAAGGTCTTTGCCGAGGACTTCGAGGACCGCATCGAGTCCATCCCCGGCGTGCTCGACGCGGTGATCGTTGGCGGCCTTGAGCGCGAAATTCACGTGCTGTTCGACATGGACCGGGTGGCCTTCTACAAGATGCCGTTCTCCAAGCTGCTGGACTCGGTGCAAAAGGGCAACGTGAACATGCCCGGCGGCACCATGGACATCGGCAAGGGCCGCTACACCGTGCGCACGCCCGAAGATTTCCACCATCCCAATGAGATCGACAACATCGTGGCCTTTGTGCGAGACGGCAAACCCGTCTACCTGCGCGACGTGGCCGAGATCGTGGACTCCTACAAGGACCCCACCGACAAGTCCCGACTCGACGGCGAGGTCAGCGTCACCATTCAGGTCAAGAAGCGCGCTGGCGAGAACATCATCGAGATCAACGACACCGTGCGCGGCATCGTGAAGCAGATGCGCCATGTCCTGCCGCCGGACCTGCACATTTCCCTGACTTCGGACACCAGCAAGGACATCCGCCGCATGGTGGCGGACCTTGAAAACAACATCATCTCCGGGCTGATCCTCGTGCTGGCGGTGGTCTTCGCCTTCATCGGCGGCCGCTCCGCGCTCTTCGTGTCTCTGTCCATTCCCATCTCCATGCTCATCACCTTCATCGCGCTGCAGGCGCTTGGCATCACCCTAAACATGGTGGTGCTCTTCTCGCTGATTCTCGCGCTGGGGATGCTCGTGGACAACGGCATCGTGGTGGTGGAGAACATCTACCGGCACATGCAGGAGGGCAAGAGCCGCGAGGTGGCGGCGCAACACGCCACCGACGAAGTGGCATGGCCGGTCATCACCTCCACGCTGACCACCGTGGGCGCGTTCGCCCCCATGGTCTTCTGGCCCGGCATCATGGGCGAGTTCATGGCCTTCCTGCCCAAGACCGTCATCATCGCGCTGGCAGGATCGCTCTTCGTGGCGCTGGTCATCAACCCCGTGCTCTCGGCGCGGTTCCAGACCATCCGCAAAGCGGACCTCGAAGGCAGGCCCACCCGCATCGACCGGGCGCTGGAGCGGTTGAAACGACTCTACCTGCCCATGCTCGAATGGGCGCTGGACAACCGCATCAAGATCGTGGGCGGCTCCTTCGTCCTGCTGGTGCTCATGACCGTGGCCTTCGGCATGTTCGGCAAGGGCGTCGAGTTCCTGCCGGAGACCGACCCCAAGCGCGCGTGGATCAAGATCAAGGCCCCTGTCGGTACCAACCTCGACGCCTCCGACGATATCGTGCGGCAGGTTGAAGCCGTATGCGACGAGTATCGCCCGGACGTGGAATACGTCATCGCCAACACCGGCAAGACCAGTCAGGCCGACGAGTTCGGCACCCACTGGAGTCAGGTGACGGTGGACTTCGTGGACATGCACGACCGTTCGCGTCCGTCCTCCGAGATTCTCACCGACATGCGCGACAGGCTGCGTAGCGAGATACGCGGCGCGCAGATAATCGTGGACAAGGAAGAAAAAGGCCCGCCCACCGGTGCGCCCGTGAACATGGAGATCACCGGCCCGGACATGCGCGTGCTCGGAGAACTGGCCTCGGAAGTCAGAAAGCGCATCAAGAACGTGCGGGGGCTGGTGGACCTCAAGGACAACTACGTTTCCGCCAAGCCGGAAATCCAGATACGCGTGGACAAGGAGAAGGCCGCCCTCATGGGCCTCGACGCGCACACCGTGGCCTGGACCGTCAAGAGCGCGGTCAACGGCGCCAAGGTGGGTACCTACCGCGAAGGCAAGGACGAATATGACATCATCGCCAAGCTGCCCGAAGCGGACCGCAGCTCCATCGAGAGCCTGCGCCGGCTGACGGTGTCCGGTCCGGAAGGGGATCCCATCCCCATCACCTCCGTGGCGCGAGCCGAAGTGACGCGCGGCCTCGGCGGCATCAACCGCAAGGACCAGAAGCGCGTGGTGACCATCGAGGGCGACGTGGACGGTCGCCTCGCCAACGACATCATCCGCGAGATAACCGAAGAACGGCTGGCGGACATGCAGTGGCCGCGCGGCTACTCGTACCGTTTCACCGGGGAGCAGGAAGAACAGAACAAGGCAGGAAGCTTCCTCGCCAAGGCATTCGTGGCCACCATCTTCATCATCTTCCTCGTACTGGTGACGCAGTTCAATTCCGTGGTCACGCCGTTCATCATCCTGACTTCGGTGCTGCTGTCCTTCATCGGCGTATTCCTCGGCCTCCTGGTCACGGGCACGCCCTTCGGGGTGATCATGACCGGGGTCGGCGTGGTCAGCCTCGCCGGGGTCGTGGTCAACAACGCCATCGTGCTCATCGACTACTTCGAACAGCTCAAGCGTTCCGGCATGAAGGTTCGCGATGCCCTCGTGGAGGCGGGGCTGACGCGATTCAGACCCGTACTGCTCACCGCCATTACCACCGTTCTGGGCCTGCTGCCCATGGCGACCGGCATCAGCTTCGACTTTGTGAACTTCCGCTGGGACGTGGGCGGGGAATCCTCGCAGTGGTGGGGATCCATGGCGGTGGCCGTCATCTTCGGCCTGGCCGTGGCAACGGTGCTCACGCTGGTGGTGGTCCCGGTGCTCTGTTCACTCAAGGAGAGCTTCGACGAGCGTCGCCGCAACCGCGCCTAGCTTGACCGTTTCGCAATACTGACAGTATCCCTAGGGTGACGCATTCGTGCGTCACCCTTTTTTCATTCGGAGGAACCCATGGCCCGTCTGCTCGCCCTGCTCATCGTCCTGTGCCTGCCTGTGAGCGTGCTCGCCGCACCGGTACTGCCGGTGACGGTTCTTGAGCGTCTGCCTCACGACACAGGCGCTTACACGCAGGGACTCATCCGGTTCGAAGGCGGTTTTCTGGAAAGCACCGGCCATTACGGGGAGTCCACCCTGCGACGCCTAGACCGTGGCGGACAGGTACTCTCCGTCTACCGGATGCCGGACGAGCTCTTCGCCGAAGGCATCGCGGTAGCAAATGAACGGCTGTTCATGCTCACCTGGAAATCCGGACAGGTGTGGACCTTCGATCCGCACACGCTCGAACCGTCAGGACGCTTTGAGCTGCCGGAGCGGTTTTCACGCAGGGAAGGATGGGGACTGACGTTCGACGGAGAACGATTGATCATGTCAGACGGGTCGGCGTGGATTCATTTTCACGAACCGCATAATTTCAGACGCATCGGCAGCCGGATGATTATTGACGAGGGGCATCCAGTGCGACGGCTCAATGAACTGGAGATAGTCAACGGCTGGCTGCTCGCCAACATCTGGAAGCGGGACGAACTGGCGGTCATCGACCCCGCCACCGGCATCGTGGCCGCGCGGCTGGACATCTCTCCGCTCAGAAACCGCCTGAACGCCGGCGCCGAAGTGGCGAACGGCATCGCATGGGATGAAGGGAATGAAGGGCTGTACGTCACCGGGAAGGACTGGGACACCATGTTCCGCATCGCCCTTCCCGGCGTACTGAAAAATCCTCCGGGGCTGCGCTAGTGCTCGCCCTCGGCCTTGAAGGTCACTGCCATGTCTTCAAACTCCGTCCAGTCGCTCACGGCCTTGAACGCCCGAAGCAGATGTTCGCCCGCCTCGGGTGAGCAAGTGTCCAGCCGGACAAGGCTCGTCCTGCGGGTGGTTTCCGCCGGAGTGGTCCGGTCTTCCCGGCCCTCGGCCCTGATGGAGAGTTCCTCCACTCTGACGGCCTTGTCCTCGAAATTCATGATCAGGCCGCTCCACTCCCGTTGCCCCGCTTCCTTTGCCATACGGCTGGGCAGATACCGCACCAGCTTCATGCGGCGCAAGGCGTGCCCGTCAAAGTAGTAGCGGCGCAGGGTCCAGTTTTCATCACCGGGACGGGCGAAGGCGTCCAGTATGTAGTATTCGTCGCGCTCGGCGTCCCAGCCGAACATCTGGCGATGCAGCTTGCCGTTGACCAGACGGGAGTCCCGGCTGCAGGAAGTCTCCATGGCCTTTTGCTCCCAAAGGAACTGCCGCTTGGCCTCCACGCCGAATTCCTCCAGACCGTGGGCAAAAACTACCGCGGCCGAGGTGAGAATCAATACCAATGCTATACCGATTACCCGCATGAGGGGCCTCCTTGCGTTGCGCAATCGCGCCAAGTATCCTTGAAGAATGGGGAAAGGGAGTGGATCAGCTCGATTCGCCGCCGGGACGGAACACGAGCCATGCCCCGAGAAGCAGCATGGGCAGGCAGAGAATCTGCCCCATGGTCAGCCACCCGAAGGCTATGTATCCCAGATGCGCGTCCGGCTCTCTGGCGAATTCCACGATGAAACGAAACGTCCCGTAGCCCAGAAGGAACATGCCGCCCACACGTCCCTGCATACGGGGTTTGGCAGAATATACCCACAAAATGATGAACAGTGCCAGCCCTTCCAGTCCGGCTTCGTAGAGCTGGGAGGGATGCCGGGGCTGTGGCCCGGCCTGAGGAAACACCACGCCCCACGGCCCGTCGGTGACGCGGCCCCAGAGTTCGGCGTTGATGAAGTTGCCAAGTCTGCCGAAGAACAGCCCCGGCGGGATGAGCGGCGCCACGAAGTCTCCCACTTCCAGCAGGGACTTGCCGTTTTTGCGCGCAAACATCCAGCAGGCCGTCACCACGCCGAGCAAACCGCCGTGGAAGGACATGCCGCCGTGCCACACCGCGAAAATTTCGAGCGGGTCGGTCCAGATGATCTGCGGCTGGTAGAAAAGCACATAGCCGAGTCGTCCGCCGAGCACCACGCCGAGAATGGCCCACGTCACCAGATCGTCCAGCTGGACTGCGGTCCAGCCCCGCCACGCCTGCCGCGTGCGCAGCCGTCCGAGATACCAGCCCGCGGCAAAGCCCAACAGGTACATGAGTCCGTACCAGCGAATTGCCAGCGGCCCCAGAGATATGGCAACGGGATCGAAACCCGGATGTGTGAACACGAATCCCCCGGTGTTGACGTGAAAAAAGGGACCGACCAAAGCAGCCGGTCCCGTTGTACGGGGGAGTCATGGTTTCGTAAAGTCCCGCTGGCGGCTATTGCGCCCGAATCAGTCTCGTCATGCGCAGCAGGCCTCCGGAACCGCCGGTTTCCGGAGAATGGGCGGTGGCGTGGATGAACCGCGCGGTCACGGTGCCGTCGCCGGAAACGGATTCCACAAAGACCGCCGCCACCTGCGTCACAAAAATGGTGTTGCGTCCCGAGACTGGCGGCTGGGCCGGGTCGTAGAAGGGAATCAGCACCACGCGGGGGCTGTCCATGGGGTCCGGCTCGAAGCTGCCTTCAATGGCCTTGGCGGCGTCATTCCAGTACGCATAGGGATCCTGTGCGATGAGGTCGCGCACGCCCTTGGTCACGGGCCCCTTGCTGTTGCCCGGTTCGAGCTGAATCTCGTCTTCCGGTCCCACGGTAGCCTCCGCATTGGAGCCGGTACAGCCCATGATGTTCTCGTTGACCATGGACGCCCCCGTCACGGGAGTGCCCTTGTTCACGGGCGGCAGGTCAATGAGGTTGTACTGACTGGGCACGATAGCGTCATGCGGGTCGCCCGGCTTGAGCAGGATCACCGTTCCGGCATCTTCTTCGGAATATCCCGTGACCTGAACGCTGGCGAGCTCCGCGGCGCTTTCGGTATCCAACTGTCCGTTGGATCGGAAGGAGGAGCCCACCGGCTCGGCTTCGTCGTCCCATGTATACTTGTCGGGCACGCTGAACGGCTTCACGCAGCGCGAAGAATCGGCAGCAACAATCTGCGCCCTCGACGCCACGGACACGTCAGCCCAGTCCACGCCGAAGACTCGCGCAAAGGAGAGCGATACGGCGTTGCTTCTGGCAGCATTGCGGGTCACCTTCACCTCGACGGTGTTGGCATTTTCCGTCACCACCACGCCGTCACGCAAAAAGCGTACGTCAGCGGTGGTCACGGCAGAGGCGGGGGCATCGTCGGCGCGCAGGTTCCTGCGGGCAAACTCCACCGCGGCCTGCGCCACGCGGGCGTGATCGTTTCCATAGGAGAGCAGTGCATCGGCCCCAGCCAGCGCACCGGCGTCCGAGGCGCTTTGCATGTCGCTTCTACGAAACTGCATGTGGGCCAGGTCAACCGCCAGCGCGGCCAACCCGGCGATGGCCACGAGGGCCGCCGCCACGAGAATGCTTGTTATGCCCTGTTCTTCGCGAACGAATCGTCTGATGATATTCATGCCGTCCCTCCTTCTATTCCATCTTGGCGGTAGCCGAAGCCTCCGCCAGCGTGGAGAAAATGTCCTGCAACGGAAGGACGACCTGCCCGGAGGCGTCGTAGCTCAGGTTCACATCGACCGCTTCGCCGAAATCGCCGGCGGCTGCCGTCTGGACGGCCATGGTCAGCAGAGACGGATCAAAGCCGGCGGAGCTGAGAGAGTCCACCACGGCCTGACGGGCGTCATGGCCTCGCGATGCCTGCACGGCCCCTTCGCGGGCGGCGCGGTTAAGGGACGTGTGCAGCGTGTACATTCTGTGGGCGTCCACCATGAACAGCAGCAGCGGAACCAGCACAAGGCTTGCCGCAAGCGCGAATTCCACGGTACTGTTGCCCTTTCGGGTATTGTATCTCTTGCTGTTACCGCTCATGACGCACCACCGCTGTTGCCGTTATCGTCCTGTTCTCCGCCAGTCCTTCAAGAACGGATGCCAGGGTATAGAATTCGAACGGCACGCTGACCGTCACGCTCACGGGCTCTTCGGGAATCCGTTCGCTCACGACCACTTCGGGCGCGGAGTTGATGCCGCCGCCCTGCACTTCGCTTTCCACCACCGACCAGATGTCGGCTTCGGTGTATTCGTGCAGCATGGCGGCGCGGGCACCCTGAGAGGCCGCGTCGTTGACCACGTTGCGAGCCCAGCACCAGCGGCCGATGTCGAACATGCCGAGCATGAGCACGAAGAAGAGCGGCAGGATGAATGCCATCTCCACGGCTGCCATGCCGGACTTGTTGCTTGTATGTATCTTCTTGCCAGTCATTGATCGGCCCTCGATTGGTATTCTTGGTCACCCATCAAATAGCACCATCCATGCCAAACACACCGACTCTCCCAACACGCCGTAATGTCCCATCTTTCCCTGACGGCTCCGGAAACCCACAGCCCCAAGCGGACCATGAATCGTAGACTTTCCACGAAACATGGTTCGCTATCCACTTTTTATGGACACACCTTTTCCAAGCCATCCTCAAACTTCCGACCCACAAAAATACTTCCCCCCACTTTTCCAAATGCGCAGGATAATGTATCGTCGAGTGAAAATTCCAAGGGAGGCATTCGAAATGAACAGTTACCGCTGCATCGTCAAAGGCAAGGTTCACGGTGGAAACTTCCAGGGCTGGGTCCAGAAGGAAGCCGAGCACCTCGGACTGACCGGCTGGATTCGCAACGTGCAGGATCGCGAGGCCGAGATTCTCGTTCAGGGCGACACGGAAAAGCTCAAACAGTTCGAGCACCAGTTGCGCACCAAGGCGCCCCTGCCCGAAGTGGACGAAATCCGCTGCGACCCCTTCGACCACGACAAGACATACGACCAATTCGAAATGCGGGGCTGATTCCCGAGACTTTCAGGAACGGGCAGGGCCGCCGGGACCGGAGGGTTCCGGCGGCCCGTTGCATTGCAGCCCCGGTAAGGCTATAAATCCAAGACCTGCCAACGCCTAAACAAACAGGTCCCCATGGCTCGAAGAATCAGCATCTCGAACAAGCTCCTGCTTTGGTCCCTGCTTCTGGTGACCATCTTTTTCGTCACTTCGGGCTGGCTGATCCTGCGAGTTTCGGAGAACACCGCCGCGGCCGAAGACCTCGTGGCACGCAATCACGAAATCGGCGTCGCCGCAAGACAGATGGCCGAGCGGCTTGAAAGCGTACAGGAAAACATCCGGCGCTTCACCCTGCTCGGCGCGGAAGAAGCCGTGGACTACGTGGTCGAAGACATCGACCGCTTTGGCGAGATTCTGCGAGACACCCTCGACGAGCACCCGGAAATGAACGAGGAATGGGCCCCACTGACCGAAGAGTTTTCGATAACCATCGATCAGGAAGGCCCGCCGGACAAGGCGCTGGAACCCAATCCGACCATCCGCAAATGGCTTGGCGTGCTCAACACCACGCTTGAACGCAACCGTTCGGAGATGCAACGACGCCTGCGCGAGCTGGAACGCTCCGGCAGGACGGCCATGCTTACCGGCATCTGGGGCCTCGTGGCCTGCTTCATCCTCGGCACCGGCGGCAGCCTCTTTCTTGCGTGGCGGCTCAACCGCAGCCTGAGGGAAATTCGCCGCGGCATTAGGGAGGTCCGCACCGGCGGGCTTCGCACACCCGTTCGCGTGGCCACGCGCGACGAGCTGGCCGAGCTTGGCTCCGCCTTCAACCGCATGGGGGTAAGGCTCAGAGCTGAAGAACGCATGCGGGCCGAGTTCGTCTCCATGCTCAGCCACGAAATCCGCACGCCACTGACCACCATCCGGGAATCTCTGAACATGATCCGCGAAGGCGTCTTCGGCGAGATCAACGAACGGCAGGCCAAATTCATCGATATTTCCCAGCAGCAGGCGGGGAACCTGTCCGACCTCCTGGAAAAACTCATGACCGTGTCCCGGCTGGAGTCCGGCAGGCTGACCATCTCCCCGGAGCCCACGGACGGGAGCGCCCTGCTGGAAGAAGTGGCCGAGAGCCTGCTCCCCGCCGCCAGTCAGGCAGGCATCGAGCTGGAAACGAGCGTCACCGCGCCCCGGCATCCGGTGCGCGCCGATGCCGGACGAATCCGACAGGTGCTGACCAACCTCGGCGACAACGCCGTGAAGTTCTCCCCCTCGGGTTCCCGCGTCGTATTGACCCTGACCCCCTCCAACGGCGGCGCGGAGTTCGCGGTACAGGATCACGGCCCGGGCATCCCGGAAGAGGAGCAGGATCTGGTTTTCGACAAATACTACCGCTCCGAGGGCGTCAGGGAGCAGAAGAACGGTGCGGGCCTCGGCCTTGCCATCTGCCGCAAGATTGTCGAGGCGCACGGCTCCACCCTGCATCTGCAATGCCCCGAGGGCGAAGGCTGCCGCTTCTCCTTCGTGCTGCCGCCCGCAATCAACGAACAGGAATAACGCATGAACGACACCCCGCTGATACTCGCCGTGGACGATGATGACGACATCCTCACCGTGCTCGAAGCCAGACTTCAGAGCGCCGGATACGAAGTGCTCACCGCCGACTGTGCCGAAACAGCCCTTGAGATGATCGCCGAGGAACCCGTGGACCTCATCGTCTCCGACGTGAAGATGCCCGGCATGGGCGGCAAGGGCCTGCTGCATGAAGTTTCTCACGGCTGGCCGCATATTCCGGTCATTCTCCTCACGGCATACGGCAACGTTCCCGAGGCCGTGGACACCCTCAAAAACGGGGCTGCGGACTACCTCACCAAACCATTCGACGGGCTGGAACTGGTCTCGCGCATCAAATCCGCCCTTGAGCAGCGTCCGCCCAAAAGTCCGAAACCGTCGCGCCTGCCTCTGGAGGACTTCTGGGGGACCCAGAGCCCGGCTATGCAGGACTTCGTCTCCCGTCTGGAGCGGGTGGCCGCAGCCGACGTCAGCGTGATGCTGCTGGGCGAATCCGGCACCGGCAAGGAGCGCGTGGCGAGGCTCATCCACGACGGCAGCAAGCGGGCCGAAGGCCCCTTCGTGCCCGTGGACTGCGGCTCCACCCAGAGCTCACTGCTTGAGAGCGAACTTTTCGGCCACGTCCGCGGCGCCTTCACCAACGCGGTCAAGGATAAACGGGGACTCATCGAGGAAGCCGAAGGCGGCACGCTGTTTCTGGACGAGATCGGCAACATCTCGCCGGAAATGCAGACACGGCTGCTGCGCTTTCTTCAGGAACGGACGATCCGCCGCGTGGGCGACACCACCGAACGCAAGGTGAACTGCCGGGTCATCGCCGCCACCAACGCGGACCTGCTGCGAATGGTTCACGAAGGCGAATTTCGCGAAGACCTCTACTTCCGCCTGCGGGTAGTCACGCTGGAAATTCCGCCGCTTCGCGAGCGCCCCGAAGACATCCCCGAACTGGCCGAACGATTCACCGCCATGTACAGCGAGCGTATGGGACGTCCGACGGTCCGCCTCGGCTCCAAGACCCTTGAGAAGCTGCGCGTCCACCCGTGGCCGGGCAATATCCGCGAACTCATGCACGCCATCGAGGGCGGCCTCGTGTTCTGCGACGGCGAAACCCTGCTCCCGGAGCACGTTCAGCTCACTCCGCCGCCCGCCGACGACCGGAGTTCCGGTCCGGAGCCGCTGTCTTTGGAAGAAAACGAGCGCCGCACGATCCTGCGCGCGCTGGACCAGTGCGGCTGGGTCAAGAAAAAGGCCGCGGAAAAGCTCGGCATCAGCCGTCGGGCCATCCATTACAAGATCAACAAATACGAACTCGCACCGGAGCGGGAAAGCTAAAATACCCCGCTTGCGGGGTCGTGCGCGATTGGTGTAATGGTACTATCCGCAGACACGTCCCTTCGCGGCACGCCAAAGGAGCCTGAATGAGCAAGCAGTCCGAAATCCTTCTCGAATCCGGAACCAACGAATTGGAAATCGTGGAGTTCTATCTCGACGAGGAACCCAAGACCGAAGGCGGCAAGCCCGTCCGGTTGTACTACGGCATCAACGTAGCAAAAGTTCTGGAAATCATTCGACTTCCGGAGCTTACCGAGATGCCCGAGATTTCGCACCCCTCGGTGCTCGGCGCATTCAACCTCCGCAACCAGATCATCCCGCTGATCGACCTTGCCGTCTGGCTCAAGAAGCCCCGTGCCGCCAGTGACGAGCCCAAGGTCATCGTCACCGAGTTCAACCGGATGCGCAGCGCGTTCCTCGTTTCGGGCGTCACCCGGATTCACCGCATCAACTGGCGCGAGGTGGAGGCCCCCACCAAATACGTCTCCTCGCTCACGGCCAACTCCATCACCGGCGTGGTCAAGATGGACAACCGTATCGTGTTCATCCTCGACATGGAAAAAATCTGCGCCGACCTCAACCCCGAAGCCGACTTCCTGCGCGAGCCGGAAACCAAGGACGTCAAGGAAATCCAGAGCAAGCATTACAAGCTGCTGCTCGCGGACGACTCCAACATGGCCCGCAAGATGATCTCCGGCATCCTGAAGAAAGCCGGATATCAGGTCACAACGGTGGAAAACGGCGAGCAGGCATGGTCGCAGCTCGACAGGATGCGCAGGCAGGCCGCTGAGGAAGGACGCCCGGTAAAGGACTTCGTGGACGCAGTGGTCAGCGACATCGAGATGCCCGTCATGGACGGCCACAACCTGACCAAGCGCATCAAGGAAGACCCCGTGCTCAAGGAACTCCCCGTGGTGCTCTGCTCTTCCATCATCACCGAGACCCTCCAGCACAAGGGACAGGCGGTCGGCGCTGACGATCAGGTCTCCAAGGCCGAGCTTGGCAACCTCATCAGCTCTCTCAAGCGCTTCCTGCCCGTATAATCGCCCACGACAACCACCGGAGGGGACATGAAAAACAGAACCATCCAAAAATACTATTCGTTCCTCTCCAAGTCTTTTCCGGTCCTGTGCGCCACGGGCGGCCTGCGTTATCTGCCCGCCGCACGCGACGCTGCCGGACGGTTCGACCTGCTTGAAGACTTTTCACCCAAGGCCCTCAGAAAAATCACGGAGAAAATCAGACGGTTCCGCGATGATTTCCGGGCCATGGCCACCCGCTCCGAAGGCTGGGACAAGGCCCGGGCCCGCGCTCTGGCCCTGAACGCCGACGGCCTGCTGCTGGAACTCACCGCCAACGAGCCATGGAAACGCTCCCCGGCGCTGTATCTCAAGACCGCATTCGACGGCATCCGCCACGCACTGGAAAAACCCTGCGATTCGCCACGCAAGCTCAACTCGCGTCTGGCCAAACGGCTCAAGGCGGTTCCGGGCCTGCTGGCCTGCTCGCAGGAGCACCTCGACGCGGTAACGACCGTCTCCCGCGCCACCGCTCAGACCATGACCCGCGACTGCGCACGCTATATCAACACCATCGCCACGGAACCCCCGTTTTCGTCGGAGCCAAAGCTCCGCAGCCTGCTCGACGGCTGTCTGGAAGCCCTTCGCGAATTTGACAGGTTCGTAAGCACTCGTCCGCAGGTGACGCAGGCGCAGGGACCGCCGCTTGAGGACGTCCTGCGCTACGGCCTCGGCACCGACGCATCGGTGGACGACATCCGCATCATCGCAAAAAAGCAGTGGCAGAAAAGCCTCGACACGCTGGATGAGATCGCATCGGAGCATTTTCCCGGAAGGAACTGGCAGGATGTGCTGGCCGGCCTGGAGCCCGACGACATCCCGGATCCGCGCGAGGCCTTTGGCGAAAGCATGGAGGAACTGCGCGGAATACTCTCGGGCAAGGCGTTTCCCGGGATGCTCCGGGATCGCGGCCTCGAAGTCCGCACCCCGCCGCCCTATGCCATGTCTCTTTCCCTGACCGCGTTCTACGAGCCGCCCGGCACCCGCTCCGGGGATCCGGCCATACTTTTCGTTCATCCCGAGGCATTTGCCGTGGCCGATCATGGCAAGACCAAGCACCGCCGCGCCGCGCTGGAATATCGCCACATCGCCGCGGGCCTCGGCTATCCCGGCAGTCATCTGCTGGAAACCGTCAAACTTTCGCTGGACGACCCCGTCCTCGGACAGGTCCGCAACCCGCTTTCCTCATGGGGATGGCGCACCTTTGCAGAGACCATCCCCGAACGGCTGGGACTCATGGAAGATCCCGTCCAGCGGCTTCTGCTGCATCGGCGTCTGCTCAGACGTGCCGCCAGCGCCTTCATCGAGACCTCGCTGCACAGCGAAAGTCTGGATCAGGACCACTGCGTGGCCATGCTCACGCAAGCCGGATACGGTAAGGAAGAATCGCTACGCGTGCTGCGCAACATGATGCTGGAACCGGGGGAACGCATCGCCTCGGTACTTGGTCGCTTTCAGCTCGAACGGCTGTACGAGCGATACGCCGACGGCGATCTGGCCTACTTTTGCAGAACTGTTCTGGAATGTGGGGAAGCCCCGTTCGATCTCGCCGAGGCAGCGCTTCGGACCGGGACGTTCAAAAGCGGCTAGGCAACGGAGCGGTTCAAGGCGCAGGCATTGCCCTGCACGAAGGATGCCCCCTCGACCCCGAAACCATCGGCAAGCCTTTCGATGGTTTCCACATTTTCCACGAAGAATTCCACCAGACGCATGTCGAGCTTTCCGCTCTCGGCCTCCAGCCGCAGGATGCGCACGGCTTCCTCGGTGGTCATGGCCGGTTTGTAATGACGCTCCTGCGTCACGGCATCGAACACGTCAACCACGGCCAGAAGTCTGCTTTGAAAGAGAATCTCGGAGCCGCGCAACCCGTCCGGATACCCGGAGCCGTCAAGCCTTTCGTGATGCTGCCGGATGACGGTCAGCAGGTTCGGAAAGCCGCGCCCGAGCGGGATGTGGTTCAGAATGCGCTCCGACTCCGCCGAGTGGCGCTCGATCTCGCTGCGCTCGGACTCGGTGAGGTTGCCATAAGGCAGCGTCAGGCAGGCGCACTCGTCACCGTAAAGCAGCGGCAGTTCGCGGCTTTCGGTGCGTCGGCACATTTCACCCAGCTTTTCGACGAGTTCCAGCTGCTCGGCCGATGGTGTCATGGCCCGGTTCAGCTCTATCAGGCGCTTGAACATCTCTTCTCGATCAAAGTCGCCCTGTTCCTCGAAAAGCTCCATGCGCGTCCGGATGATGTCCATGGTCTTGGCAGGCAGCCGGGAATCCTTGGTCAGCACTTCCTCGCGGATGCCGATCTTGCCCACGTCGTGCAGAATTCCGGCGTAGTAGATCTCGCGAATCTCATGCTCTGCCAGCGCGATATCAGGAAAATCCCGCGTGTCCCGGCCCACTTCCCTTGCAAAGGCAGCGGCCAGCTGCGCGACCCTGCGAGAATGTCCAGCCGTGAAGGGGTCCCGCGAGTCGATTGCCTCAGCGAGCGCTTGCAGCATGGCGTCCATGAGAATCTGGGTCTCCTCGAAGTGGAACGCGTTGCTCAAAGAGGTTCCCGCCACCGAGGCCATGGTGGCCAGATGCTTGCGGTGGGCAGCCTGAAATACACCTGCCTTTCCCGAAGCGAGGATAAGCATTCCCTCGCAACGGTTGGGCGAAACCAACGGCACGGCCATGAGGGAGTGTATCGAGGGCAGAGAAACGTCCCAGCGGTCGTCGTTGACGAGGTCGTTGACGATCTCCGGACGCGCCTTGCCGATAACGTCGCTGAAAAGCGTGGAGCCGCGAAGGGCTTCCAATTCCGCTCCGGACAGCTTGCCGAAGGAACGCACTGCACCCTGATCGGCCTTGCCCGGATCGTTCAGAAAAACTGCGCAGGATTCCCCGGGGAGCGATTCGCGGCGGCACTCGTTGAGCAGCGCGCGCACCACGTCGTTGAGCCTGAGCGACGTGTTGAAGCGGGGAACGGAGCGATGGAGAAGCGCCAGCTCGCGGTACTTGTTCAGAGCTTCGTCCGCCAGTGAGCGGCGAGCCAGTTCCAGCTCCACGAGCTGTGTCAGGGAATGAAGGCCCAGTTCCAGTACGGAAGAGGCGTTCGACGCAGTGGCTGGGCCGGGTCGATACCGCAGAGTGAGCCCGGCAGGTTCTTCGGTTTGTAAGGTTGTTACCTTCGGATCGTCGGGGTCGGGAGGGGAAGCGCCGTCGGGCGATACGCACTGCGCGGTCCCGTTTCGGAACACCGCCAGCGTGCCGCCACCAAGGCTTTCAATCGTTTTGTCCAGCATCCGCCGCACGGGCACGGAACGCAGAAATTTGGCGATGTGCGTCATGCAGGCTCCCGGAATCAAACTCCGAGCATTTCCTTGGAAACCCCGAGAATTTCGTCGGGATCGAACGGCTTTGTCATGTAACGAACGGCCCCTAGCTCAAGGCCCTGTCGCCGGTCCACTTCCTGTCCCTTGGCGGTGAGCAGGACAATCTTGACGTTTTCCAGACCTTCCTCGCCCTGAACGGTGCGGCAAACCTCATAGCCGTTCATGCGAGGCATCATGATATCAAGGAAAACGAGGTCCGGACGATGGCTGCGGATCAGCTCCAGTCCTTCCTCTCCGTCCGACGCGGTAAACAGCTCCACGCCAAAGTCGTCCTCAAGCTCCTCGAGCGTCTGTTCGAGAAGCATTTTGATGTGGACTTCATCATCCACGATCAGAATCTTCTTGCCCATCATGAACCCCTTGAGTGATTACGGTGATCTTGCGAAAAACTGTAAAACAACTCCGGCGTTACGGCAAGCATCGCGGCACGGGAAAACAGGGGAATCCTCGTGAATGGTCAAGGCAGCAGCAGAACACCGCCGGGCAGTGCTTCCAGCAGCGAAGCATCCAACTTGGAAACAGAGCTTTCCCGGAGAATCAGCAGCCCGGAGAAACCGGCCTCAATTCGACTGTGCATCTCCTGAACTCCGCAGGGTTCGATTTCAATACTGCACGGCGCATCCTCGGGCGGTTCGCCAACGCAAAGCGCGCGTACCGGCTCACCCGTGACGCCGAGCAAACACCCTACCGCCTGCAGAAACGATTCCGGTCGCAGCGGCTTGAGCATGGCCGCGTCGGCCCCGTGCGTTCCCTGCTCCACGCTCACCAGCAGGACCGGCGTGCCCGAGAGTTCCTCGGAATCCCGAAGCCTGCGGATAGCGTCATCGCCGCCCATGCCGGGCATGAGCAGGTCCATGGTGACGAGGTCGGGACGGACGTCGGTCACGATCTCCAGGGCTTCTTTCCCGTCCACGGCGCTGAACACCTGATATCCGGCCCCCTTGAGCAGTCCCACCATGAATTCACGCATGACGGGATCGTCATCCACCACGAGCACGGTCTTGTCTGCGGCCCCCTCGGTCTTTTCCGGCCGATGCCTGTCCGCAGGCGGCAGCATCACGGTCATGACCGTTCCCCGTCCGGGGCGCGACTCAGCCATGATCCGGCCGTCATAGTGCTCCACGATCTGTTTGGAGATGGTCAGCCCCAGCCCGGATCCGCCCGCAGCCACGCGAAGCGTATCGCCCTGCTCCGCCTGATGGAACTGGTCGAAGATGCGCTGGAGTTCGCTCTCGCTGATGCCCACGCCGGTGTCGCGCACCCTGATGAGGACGTATCCCTGCGCATCGGTTTCCGCCTCCACGCCTACCGAGCCCTTGCGAGTGAACTTGGCAGCGTTGTTGAGCAGGTTGATCAGCACCTGAAGAATTCTGTCCTTGTCCGCATGGATTTTAGGAAGACCTTCCCTGATCTTCGGCGGCAGCAGCTCCACACCGCTTTTTGTCAAGAACTGCCCCGAGACCGCGTTCACGGCCCGGTTCACCAGATCAGGGACGTGCAGAAGTTCGTCCCGCCAGCGCATACGGCCGGACTCAATGCGACCAAGGTCGAGCACGTCGTTAATGAGTCTCGTGAGGCGATCACCTTCAAGGTGAATCACGTCGAGGTTGGAAAGAATACGCTCGGACGCGCGCTCCATGGGACGATCGCCTTCGGCCATGGGCTTGAAGCTACGTTCGAAGTCCTTGCGGATGAGCTTGGAAAACCCGAGCAGCGAGGTCAACGGCGTACGCAGTTCATGGGAAACCGAGGAGAGGAACTGGGACTTGAGCTGGTCCAGCTCCATGAGACGCTGGTTGGCCAGCCGCAGCTCACGTGCCTTGCGCACGAGGTTCTGTGTTCGGTCGCGGATGGTGTCCTCAAGGTTTTCATTGAGCTCTGCCAACTCGTCGCGGGCCTGTCGCTGTTCCGTGATGTCCGCCACGATGCTGACCGTCTCGCCGGTCGGCGTCCGAACCTCGTTGACCCGCAGGGTCCGGCCATCCGCCAGTTCCTGCTCAAAGGGTCCCGTAGGATTTCGATGCTGCTCCACGCGCTGGCGCAGCCATTCCTCCGGCCCTTCGTTCATGCCGGTATAGACCCCTGCCATGACGTTGGGGCGAACCACATCCACGAAATGTGTCCCCGGCAGAATGTGTTCGGCCTGCTCCAGATCAATTTCCCTGTACTTGGAATTGCAGAGCACGAGCCGGTCCTGATTGTCGAAGAGCGCAAACCCCTCGGACATGCTCTCAATGGCCTCAAGCAGCCGGTCACTGGCCCGCGCCGCCTCGTTCTCCAGTTCACGCACGAGTCCCTCGATGCGATCGGCCATGCTGTTGAAACTCCGGGCCAAATGCCCGATTTCGTCATCGGTGGTGCAGGACGCTCGCACGGAGAATTCGCCCCGCCGGAAGCTGTCCGCCGCACGGGTGAGGCCGGTGATCTTGTCCACGAAAGCATGTCGCAGCACACGGGCTAGAATCAGGGCCAGCAAAAAGGCAAAGCCCACGGCTGCCCAGAACTGATAACGAAGGGTCCTGATGTGCGAAATGATGCTCGCGCTGACCCGCTTCGCGTCTTCGGACATGAGCTCGACCAGCCTGAGCACGGCAGGCTCCATGGCAACGGCCTCCGCATCGAGCTGATCCACGCTCATGCGCAGCCTCTCGGAGACGCGATTGACCAGCAGCGCCCGCTCGATAAGAGTCTGCAACGACCTGCGGGCAAGCTTTCCTCGCGTGGTGTCGGGAGCGGAATCCCTGAGGACGCGAATCATCTCTATGGCGTCCAGCATCACCCTGCTGCGATGGGTCACGTAGAATTTTCCGAGGGTACGCTGGATGCGGTGGAACCGCCACATCTGATCGGGAGTTTCCAGCGCCTTGACCGCCACGGCGGCCTCCTGAACCGCGTGCCGGAGCTGCTCCATGAGCGGCTTGCGCCCTTCCCCCAGATCTTTGGTCATATTGACGGCACGGCGAAAGGTTTCCCGGTACCGGGTGGAGGCCGAAAGGATAAGGCCGGTGTCCGCCATCACCTGATTTCGCTGCGATTCGCTCAGACTTTGCGCCAACCTGCCGCGCAGGCGGTGTGCTGCGGCAGCTACCTCGTCGATCTGGTCGAAGCATTTTTGAGCAAAGCGTTCCCGCGACTTTCTCACCCCCAGTTCAGGAGCGTAGAGAAAGAAGTTTTTCTCAGCCTGCCTCGCCTGCTGCAAAGAGTTGCCCAGCTCAAGAGAAAGCCGCTGAGAGAGCATGCTCTCCTCAACGACGCCCTCTGCATGACGCTGAATGGTGTGCAGCATCATCAGGCCGGATATTGCCATGAAGCCGAGCAGCATCACCATGCAGCCGAGCGCAATGCCCAGCTTCACGGAAACACTGAACCCGTTCCACTTGTTCATTATATGTCGTATCATGCTATGCGTCCCGCACGGACCCGATGAAGATCCAACGCCCGCGCGCCTTCGGAGTAGCTGATCGCCTCGTGAAAATCCAGTCTTTCGGCTCAAAATTGGTTAGAAAAAGACGCCGCTCAACCATTTCCTTCGCAGCCGGGAGCACCCCGTTTCGCGGAGAAAGCGTCGCCGCGCGCCCGGGTCTTGCAAAGCGCCCTGAGGTGACGTAATTCAGGACCATCGACACAACGGGAGGGCCCGCCCTCCCTTTTCATTATAAGGAGACTCACCCACCATGTGCGGAATCGCCAGTTTTCTCAGCAACAACAGATGGCGTGATGAAATATCCAGCGACTGGCTCGACGGCGTGGCCGACGCGGTTGAAGCGGCGGCTAACGGCGAGCTTGAACAGGCGCAGCAGCCCCTTGAGACTCTCGCATCCCGTTTTCAGGACCTTATGTCCTTCGCGCTCCACATGGAGCTTGTCTCCAAGGCGGAGCGGCTGGCGCTTATGGAAAAGCTTCGCGACGGCATGCGCTCCCTGCGCGACCGCGCCGCCCGCAAGCTCGCCGCAGGACCGCGTACCGACGAGCTTGAAGCGCTGCTCGAAAAGCTGGAAGACTACCTCTGGCAGGTCAACGAGGAAGTCCTCGCCAACCTCGGACGCGTCCGGGCCATCATGCCCGAGCCGATTGCACAGGACGCTTCCCTGCGCGACAGGCACTATCTGGCATGGGGCACCGAGCAGGTGCTTGAGAGCATCGACAAGCTGGAAGTGCGCGGACGCGACTCCGCCGGCATTGCGGTCACCGTGCTGCTCCCTGCAGGCCGGGACCCCGAGGCCGGTCTCACCGATGACGAACTCAAGGAACTCTCCGAACGAATCAACATCTGCAACGCGGACACGCGTCAGGTCATCGTGCGTCCTCTCGAAGACGGCCGCACCGTCTGCCGCTTCCTCTACAAGGTGGCGCAGCTCGTGGGCCAGCTCGGTGACAACGGCGCTGCATTGCGCGAATTCATCCGCACCGACAGCCTGCTGTGGAAGATGAGCGAAGGCATGACCGGCCTGAACATCATCGCCCATACCCGCTGGGCCTCCAACGGCATCATCTCCGTCCCCAACTGCCACCCGGTGGACGGACTGGTGGAAGGCGACGTCTCCACCGGGCTGGAGAAAACCATGTTCGTACTCAACGGCGACGTGGACAACTACCGCGCCCTCGTGGAACAGAGCGTGGCCGCCAAGGGCGCCGCCATTCCGCAGCACATCAGCACCGACGCCAAGATCCTGCCCGTGCTTTTCCACCTCGACGCACCCGAGGGAGCCGACGCCGAAAGCCGGTTCCGCAACGTGCTCACGCGCTCCGAAGGCTCGCTGGCGGTCGTCATGCAGGACATGAACCTGCCCGAATGCCAGTTCCTCGCCCAGAAAGGCAGCGGGCAGAGCTTTTACGTGGGAAGCACCCTCGACGGCTGGATCGTGGCCTCCGAAGCATACGGACTCGCCGCGCGCTGCCGCAGCTCCTATCCCATGACAGCCTCCGGCTCCGCAGGGGCCAGCGTCACGCTCCGCACGGACGATCCCGCGGACTCCGTGCCGCAGGCGCGTCCGCTGGACGACCAGCCCGCCATCGACCTGCAACCCGAGGTGATCCAGATTTTCTCCCGCGATATCTTCCGTGGAGAATTCAGCCATTACATCGAAAAAGAAGTGCACGAAGCCTCTGATTCCGTGCGGAACACCCTTGTTGGCAAGTACCTGCGCGAAGAGCGCGCGGCCCGCTTCCTCCCCGAAGGCTTCGGCAACGGTCCGGCGCTGGCGAAGCGGCTTCAGGACAGGGAGCGCCCCATCAAGCGCATCGTGGCCGTCGGTCAGGGAACCGCCGCCGTGGCAGCCATGGGCGTGGCCCAGCTCATGCGGCGCGCACTGGGCAAATCCGACATCAAGGTCGAGAGCTACGTCGGCTCCGAACTCATCGGCTTCATGGCCGGTGAGCGCATGGACGACATGCTGCTGATCCCGGTCTCCCAGTCCGGCACCACCACCGACACCAACCGCGTGGTGGACATCTGCCGCGAAGCCGGAGCATGGGTCAACGCCATCGTCAACCGCCGCAACTCGCCGCTGGTGCGCAAGTCCGACTCGCACATCTACACCTCCAACGGTCGCGACGTGGAAATGGCCGTGGCCTCCACCAAGGCCTTCTACTCCCAGATCGCCGCAGGCAAGCTGCTCGCCATGTGGATCGGCGACCAGCTCGGCACCATGAGCAGCGACATGCTCGCAGACGACATGGACGCCCTCGAATCCCTGCCCGACAAGATTGACGCAGTGCTCGCCAACAAGGACATCATCACCTCGGTTGCCGAACAGTACGCGCCCCGCTACCGCTACTGGGCGGTGGTCGGCAACGGCCCCAACCGCATTGCTGCGGAAGAGGTGCGCATCAAGCTCTCCGAGCTGTGCTACAAATCCATCCCCTGCGACGTCACCGAAGACAAGAAACACATCGACCTTTCCACCGAACCCCTGACCATGGTCATGGCCAACGACCTGCCCGAAATGGTGGTCTCGGACACGGTGAAGGAAACCTCCATCTTCAAGGCGCACAACGGGCGCCCCCTCGTCATCTGCACCGAGGACGAAGACCGCTTCGACAACGCCGCCGAACAGACCCTCAAGACTCCGCGCGTGGGCGGCGGACTCGACTTCGTCCTCGCCACCGTTGTCGGCCACTGGTGGGGCATCGCCGCCGCCAAGGCCATCGACGAACAGGCCACCCCTTTCCGCGAAGCCCGCATGGTCCTCGGCGACATGATAGAAAACCCCGAGACATGGGATCGCGACAGGCTGCTCACCAGCCTCAACACGGCCCTCGACCGTACCGCGTCCGGCATGACCGACTCCGCCCTGCCCGCACGCGTCGCAGCCTCCCTCGCCAACTACATGCTCTGGCTCGCCACCCAACCCGGCGGCGTCAGCGTGGAAGAAGCGAGACTCGACACCATCCTCAACGCCCTCAACAAGGCAATCGAGGAAATGACCCGCCCCATTGACACCATCAGGCATCAGGCCAAAACCGTAACAGTGGGCATCTCCCGACCGAACGGCTAGTAGCTTTTGCTCCCGTACATTACACGATAGGGCCCGCCGGAGGATAAGCCTCCGGCGGGCCCTTCAGGCAGACCAAAGGGGCGGGCCCCCTTTGGAATCCCTGGGTTGTCAGCGGGGTTGCAGCTGCCGGGTTCATGCGGTCGCACAATGCGCGTCCCAGCTGCAACCCC
>Ga0182238_1000034_pt1 | contig 57580 bp, 54 predicted proteins | sample hydfrates6_PW_90_FD_132439 | JGI IMG/M metagenome (GOLD analysis project Ga0182238, IMG submission 132439) | Subsurface microbial communities from deep shales in Texas, USA - hydraulic fracturing test 6_PW_90 | ecosystem: Environmental > Aquatic > Deep subsurface > Shale gas/oil reservoir >... | reverse complement strand
GCAACTCCCATTTGCTGTCGCGTTTATTGATATCTGACTGGCTATAATAACTTCGTAATCTGGCTTGTCAACATCGGTCATGGACGGCTGTTCCCCGGAGCAACATTATTTTCGAAATGCGCCTTTGCAAAAGGGTTCTTAAGCCCCCGGAGGGCCCTCGGAGAGCGGCCGGAGGCATCTCCACGGCAGCAATCTGGACCTTGCCAGCATGGAAAAGCTCGGGTAAGGGTCCGCGCATGACAAAACGATATGACGGACTGGCTCTGCTTTCCGGCGGGCTGGACTCGCTTCTGGCGATCAAGGTGCTTCAGGATCAGGGGCTCGACATTCTCGGGCTTCATTTTACTACGCCGTTTTTCGGCAAGCCGTGGTTGCAGGACGAGTGGCTCTCGGAATATGGCATCGAGTCGATCAATATAGATATATCCAAGGATTATGTGCGCATGATGGTTGACGGTCCGGCGCATGGGTTCGGCAAATGGCTGAATCCTTGTGTGGACTGCAAAATCATGATGTTGCGCAAGGCTGCCGCGCTGTTGGATGAGCATGGGGCAAAGTTCCTTGTTTCCGGCGAGGTGATCGGGCAGCGGCCAATGTCGCAGCGTCGCGATGCGCTTTCGACGATTCTCAATGAAGCCGGGGTTCAGGACCGGTTGTTGCGTCCGCTTTGTGCCAAGAGCATGAAGGAGACGGTGGTCGAGAAAGAAGGATTGGTGGACCGTGAGCGACTGCTCGGATTCAAGGGGCGTTCGCGCAAGCCGCAGCTTGAGCTGGCGGAGCATTACGGGTTCACGAAGATTCCTTCGCCTGCCGGCGGTTGCGTTCTGGCGGAGTCCGAGTCTTCTGCTCGCTTCATCAGGTTGATGCAGGCAAAGGCTCTGCCGACTCCTGCGGATTTCCGGCTTTCCCAGACCGGGCGTCAGTGCTGGGCCGGTCCGTTGTGGCTGGCGATGGGGCGCAAAAAGGCCGACAACAATCGGCTGGAAAAGCTGGTGGGTGACGGGGACATCCTGTTGCGTACGGTGGGCTTTCCCGGACCGGTGGCCATTCTGCGGCCCACCGACGACGGGCACCCTTCTGCCGAAGACGTGCGAGATGCCGCGGCGTTCACCGCATCGTACTCCACCAAGGCCCGCAGACATTTTGAGGAGACCGGCGAGCCGGTGACCGTCAGTGCGGCATCCGGGGATCATGTGGAGGAGCTTCGCGTGATTCCTTCGCGTGTGACCCCCCTTGGCTGGGCCGAGCCTTCACCGGACGAGGTCAAGCCATGGAAGGACGAGCGCAAGCAGGCCGAGGAAGCCCAATAACTGCCGAATCCGGTTGCCACAGGCGGCCGGTCATGGCATTTTCACAGCGATGACACTATATATTCTAGAATTCCTTCTGGCTGCCGCCATGCTCTGGTTCGGCGCCAACTGGATCGTGACTTCAGCTTCTCTCATTGCCCGCAAGTGGGGCATTTCCGAACTCGTGATCGGACTGACGGTCGTCGCCTTCGGCACATCGGCGCCGGAATTTCTGGTGACGCTGAACGCGGCGTTTCAGGGCGAGGAAGCCATTTCCCTGTCCAACGTGGTCGGATCGAACATATTCAACCTCGGCTTCATTCTTGGCATCATGGCCATGATCAAGCCGCTGACATCCAACAAGCGCATCGTCTACCGCGACGGCATGCTCCTTTTCCTGACCACGGTGGCGATCTACGCCGTATCCTTCACCGGTATGATGAGCCGTACGTTCGGTGCCGCCTTGGTAGCCCTGCTCGTGGGATATCTTGTGTATCTGGGTGTGCGCAAGGAGTCTCCGGGCGAAGACGAGCTGGACGAACTGCCTGAGCGCGCGGCCCAGTGGTACGACTACCCCCTGCTGCTCGGCGGCTTTCTTTCCATCGCCGTGGGCGGACACTTCATGGTCGAGGCTGCCACCGGCATTGCGCTGGCGCTGGGTGTCTCCACATGGGTGATAGGCGTTACGGTCGTGGCTGCGGGGACTTCGCTTCCCGAGATGGTCACCTGCCTCGCGGCCTCCGTGAAGGGCAAAAGCAACATGATGCTCGGCAACCTGATCGGCAGCGACTTCTTCAACTTTTCCGGGGTTCTGGGCCTTACCGCCCTGCTGCGACCGCTGGCGGTGTCGAACGAGGCGCAGTCCTCCCTCATGGTGCTGGTGGGCATGGTGGCTCTGGTGTTGGTGATGCTGCGCACGGGGTGGCGCATCAACCGTCGCGAGGGCGCGCTTCTGGTGCTCATAAGTCTTGTGCGCTGGTATCAGGACTTCACAGCCTGACCCACAGCGGCGTCAGCACATATCGCAACAGTGCGGGTCCGGGAACTTATTCCGGGCCCGCTTTTTCGTGATGGCGATGGATTCGCAGCAGCACGTTCTGCACCTCGACGAAGTAGTAAAGGGCGAAGATCGTACACGGGACCGAGACAAGGTCCCGATTCAGGTGCAGGGATGCGAGATACAGAAGAAAGAAAGCGTACTTCAGGCGCAGGAAAACCCGAAGCCGAACACCTGTTCGATTGGCATAGACCACAAGGGCGATGAACACGAGGTAGAAGCTGGCGAACAGGACCATGCCCGGTCCCCATGCGCCGAAGTGATGTATCGCCGCAGCCGGGAGCAGAGCGACGCCCAGTTGGTCGGCCACGATATCCATGAGCGCGCCACCGGGGTGTACATGTCCCGTTCGCCGCGCAAGAGGACCGTCCATGCCGTCGCACAGGACGTACAAGGCCATGAGCGCCGTCGCCGTCCAGGCGTGTTCCGGCGAAAAGATGCAGGCTCCGAGCAGCGACACGACTCCGCCCAGCGTCACTTGATTCGGCTGCACGCCGTTTCTCGCCATCACTACGACGAGCGGTCCGAAGACCCTGTCGCGCAGGCTTTCGAAGGTGTGCCGCCAGGATTGCTCCTGCGGATTGAAGTAGTCCATTTTTTCCCCTTACTAAATAAGAGGGGGGAGCGCAAAGTCTGGTGCGGGAACGTCGGAGGCGTTGTCGTGCAGGCGGCGCAGCCTCTTGAGCGCGCCTTCCATGAGGGTGCTCACCCCGGCGCGTACGAGGCTGTAATTATGGGCCATGTTGGTCTGCCCCATGGGCATGAGCGGGGTCTGTTCCAGTTGAAGACGGCGGCTCAGGAAGTCGAACGCATCCTCGCCGGAGCGGGGATCAAGCCGGGTCTTGCCCACCACGTACTGCTCGCCCGGAAAATGGGCGTCCGAGCCGATGGCCCAGCCGAGATTTCGGCCGCGCTGGGACATGGGCAGATCCAGCGTCCAGCGCATCTTCTCCAGCGTACGGGGGAAGAGCGGCCTGGTGCAGCTGCGCTTCAGACGGCGGTCGAGATGCAGGGCCGAGCCGTTGTGCACTTCGATGTAATCCGCGTTGTTCAGCAGCAACTTGTAGGAGCGTCTGGACAGGTTGCTGCCTGCGGCGGTCTTGCTGATGTGGAACGGATGCGGGATGACGCAAAGGCCGCCGGTGTTTCGGCGGATGGACTTCACGTCGCGTACGGACCAACGGAAACTGGGTGTCTCGTCCAACGCGCGGCGCAGGTCGTCCTCGGTGCGGTAGAGAAAGATCACGTCGATGCCTTCCGAGGAAACGGATTCCACGCCGGGGATGATGTTCACCGGCAGCTGCGCCGTGCTGTCTGCAAGACGCTGGTAGGCTTCGAGGGGATTCTTGTAGGAATGCTCGGTGGAGGCCAGGTGATCCAGCGGATGTGACTTCAGAAATTCCACGTGCCTGAGCATGCGCCGGGCCTTGGAGCTGCGCTTCAGGCCATGCACATTGGCGTGGAAATGAAGGTCGAACGTGGTCATTGTCTGTCCTCCCTCTCCGAACGGATCGGAGATGCACCGGTTCGGCTGCGGGACGTGTCCCGCGAGGCCGCTCTGCACCAGCAAAAAGCGGAAGTCAAGCCCTTTCGGGTCAGGGCATGAGCGGCGCTGTGGGCAGGCCCAGAGAAATATCCAGCCCGCACATGAGGTTGGCGTTGGCCAACGCCTGACCGGATGCTCCGCGACAAAGATTGTCGATGGCGGAAAGAATGATCAGGCGTCCGGTGCGAGGGTCGGTCACCAGCCCGATGTCGCAGAACATGGTCCCGCGCACGAACCGGGTTTCAGGGAATTTGCCTTCGGGCAGCACCCGCACGTACGGCTTGTCGGCATAAAAGCTTTCGTAGGCCTCGCGCACGGCTTCCATGGTCACGCCGTCCTTCAGGGAAGTATAGATGGTGGCGAGGATACCGCGATCGATGGGCAGCAGGTGGGTGCTGAAGGAGAGCACCATGTCCGTGCCCGCCAGCAGCCCGGCCTCCTGTTCGATTTCCGGCGTGTGGCGATGCTTCGGCAGGCCGTAGGCGCGGAAGGAGTCGTGCACTTCACAGAAAAGGTTGGGCACCTTGGCGCCACGTCCTGCCCCGGATGCGCCGGATTTGGCGTCGATGATCACGCCGTCGGTCTCCACAAGTCCGTTCTTCAACGCCGGAGCCAGTCCGAGGACGGAAGCCGTGGGGTAGCAGCCGGGGTTGGCGATGAGGTTCGCCAGCGGGATGCGGTCCGCGTAGAGTTCGGGCAGACCGTAGACCGCCTGCTCCAGCAGTTCGGGGCGTGTGTGGGGAACATCGTACCATTGCTCGTAGGTGCAGCGGTCGCGCAGGCGAAAGTCGGCCGAAAGGTCCACGACCTTGACGCCTTCTTCCAGCAGCACCGCGGCGATTTCCATGGCGGCCTTGTGCGGCACGGCCAGAAAGACCACGTCGCAGGACGTGGCCAGATCGCGCGGGTCCGGCTCCGTGACTTCGAGTTCGCCGGGGCCGAGCCCCTGAAGAAACGGATAGAGGTCGGACAGTTTTTTTCCGGCTTCTGCGCGCGATGTCACGCGCACCAGCTCCATGGAGGGGTGCGACGTCATGAGCCGCGCCAGCTCCATGCCTGCGTAACCGGTCACTCCGACGAGCCCGGCTGCGATGGTTCCCTTCATTCTACTCTCCCGCCTTGTTCACGTAGCTCATGCGCAGATTGTAGAGCAGGTCGCACAGCAATTTGCGCTCGGTATCGTCGAGACCTTTCTCGAACTTATCCTGCAACATGGCTAGCACGTCGATGGTATGCCGTGCCAGATGCGGCTGAAACTCTGTCTTCCCGGTGCCGGGATCCGGAGCCTCGCCGAGCGCGACCATGGCTGAGGAACTCAGCGAATATATGAAAGTGGTAAAGCTCATCTCGGGCAGATTCATGCCCTTCATGGGGTTTTCCCTGCAGGTGTCGGCCATTCCCTTAACTCCTTGAGACGGTTCGTTAACGCGTTCAACAGCACAGAGGTAAGGCCTGACGCGGCGCGAGTCAACTCCGGCCTGTTCCGGCGAGCAGATAGTTCACAGTTTCGGCGATGATGCGGCAGCCTTTGGGGTTCGGGTGCCCATCACGGGAATCTTGCGGAAAGATACGGCTTCCCAGCCGTCGCGCCAGCGGTGCGGACAGGTCATGCATACGCAGCCCGGCATTCTCGCAGGCCTGCCGGATGCCGGACAGCATCCGGTTTTCTGCTTCTCCCAGTGCACGAAGCGACTCCGGCGAACGCACCTCCGCCTCGTGCATCCGCAGGAAGGCGAGATATTCCCGGCTCGGAATCAGGGCCACGTCCACCTCTACACCTCGCTCGGACGCGGTCTCGGCGATGTGTCGAACGCTTTTTGCCACCAGTTCCAGCCCCGCAGACGTCGCAGGCGATTCCGGCGCCACCACGGCTCGGGCGAGGCCGTCGCTGAGATAGAACCTTGAAGCCCTGAGTTCGTAGCGGTTGAACTCGGGCACGTTGCGGTCGGAAAGGGTTTCCAGAAGCTCGGCCGAGGTCGCTCCCGGACGGCTCTGCTTTTCCAATGTATATGCACGGGCCGCCATCTCCTTGGAGAGCAGCGCCGAAGGCGTTATCCTTTCATACTCCGGTCGCCAGAAGCGTCTTGCCAGCGGATGTGCCGACCGCGAGGCGCAGAGAAAAGCCCTGCGGGCATCGCCGCTGTTCAGCGTGAGCACAAGGCGTGCAGGCTTCCTGTCAAGCTGGCGGTCGAGAACCATGGCGGCCTGCATCGGCCCCCAGCCGGGCAGCGCGGCGTTATAGACCTTTTTGGAAGTCATCCAGCCCAGCAGGGCGGGCCAGCACTGTTCGGCTCCCACTCCGGCGCCGTATGCCAAGGCACCGCCGAGCACGCACATATCCGCGCGCTCCATGGGGGAGCAGTTGCGAAACCCGTGTTCGTCGTGCCCGGCATGCCCGGGATTCCCGCGAACGATCAGCTCGGGATCAGCCAAGGTCCTCGGAGCAACCTGATATCGCCTTCCACCTTCGGAATCGGTCACCTTCGGGGCGACCATGCTTCCGATGCGTCTGAAGACGCCGAGCAATGGATTATTAAGCATTCCTTATTATCCTTACGATCATTTGAAGAACCCTTTCCTCCAATTCCCGTCGATCGTCAACCTGTATCAGATCAGGCAATCAATTCTCCACGTGCTCCTTTTCCCCATCCGGACAACTAGCAAACCACGTGCCTTTCACACCCCTTTTGTGGACCCCGAATTCCCACCTAAAACCGTAGACAAACCCCAAAAGCACGGCAGACTCGGCATCCCCCGCATTTGAACTTTTGCAACGGGATTTTCCCCTATCTTCACCTGTGGATTTTGGTCGAAAATATGTTTTCAGCCAGAGGCCCCTGTGCTAGAACGTTTTCTGTCGCCGCGAACGCGTCGGCCACCTCCACGGGCACCCCAGCCCTGTCGAAAGACCACCCTCTCGATCATCCCCGAAAAAAGTTTCTAAAGTTACTCTAAAAAAAGACAAGTAATTCCACGCCATTTCTCTTGAGTAGTCTGTGGAAAAATTTTCCACACCCTGCACATTATCTTCAGATCGCCCAAAACCGGCCCACAGACGGGATGTGGAAGAGTTTTCCGGCCAAGCCCCCTGTACAAAAACCACATCCTGAAGTATACATTTCAGCGATGGGCGCAGCCGCCCGCGACCCTTGATTTTTCATGCTGCACCCTCTGTCGTCTCCCACCGAGAGAGACCCGAAACCACAAGAAACAGCCCCCCAAGGACGGAAGTGATGACTCAGCCGCAAAGCGTATGGAACCATGTCAGAGGGTTCGAGAACTACAGCCTCTGCGACTGGCCCGGGCGTCCCTGTTCCGTCATTTTCCTCGGCGGCTGCAACCTGCGCTGCCCCACCTGCCATAACGGCACTCTGGCCTGGGACATGCGTTCGCTTCCCGTCATGCCCGAGAAAGAGCTCAAGAGCTATCTGCGCAACCGCGCGGCCTGGCTTGACGGTATCACCATCACCGGCGGCGAACCCACCTGCGTGCCTGCGCTGGGCGAGCTTCTCTACGAGATTCGCAAGTTCAAGCTGCCCATCAAGATGGACTCCAACGGCATGCGTCCCGAGATCATCGAAGACGTGCTCTCTTTCGGTCTCGCCGATGTCTTTGCCGTGGACGTGAAAGGGCCGTACCACAAATACCCCGAGCTGACCGGCAACGCTGTTTCCGAAGTGGCCGCACGCGCCAACCTGGATAAAGTTTTCGCCATGGCGGAAGCCAACCCCGATGCCTTCTACTTCCGGCTCACAAAGGTTCCGGGGCTCACCGTCGAGGATATCGAGACCGCCCGAAGCTATCTGCCTTCGGGCTTTTCTCTGAAATTGCAGGATTACGTCGAACCGAGGAGGGAGAATGCCCAGCCAGATCATGAAACGAGACGGCCGGTTGGAAACGTGGTCTAACGACCGCATCGCCGAAGCCATCTTCAAGGCCCTGAAGGCCAGCGGAGTCAAGGACCCCCTGCTGGCAAAGCGTCTGGCCGGAAAGGTCGAGCAGAAGCTCTCCGATCGCGACATCCCCGAGCAGGAGCACGTCCAGAACATGGTCGAGCACGTGCTCATGGAGTCGCGCCAGTATGACGTGGCCCGCAAGTACATCCTCTACCGGGAGAAACGTCGCGGCATCCGCTCCCAGAAGGAGGCCTTCCTCGACATCAAGGACGTCATTGACGACTACCTTGGAAAGGCCGACTGGCGCGTGTCCGAGAACGCCAACATGACGCACTCCTTTCAAGGCCTCATGCTGCACCTGTCCGGAACCGTGCAGGCACGCTACGCGCTTGAGAAGTATCCCGAGGAAATCAGGCAGGCCCACGAGCATGCCTATTTCCATATACATGATCTTTCCTTCGGCCTGGCCGGCTACTGCGCCGGCTGGAGCCTGCGCGACCTGCTGCTCGAAGGCTTCTCCCTTGAAGGTCGCGCATCCGCCGGCCCCGCCCGTCACTTCGACACCGCGCTGGGCCAGATGAACAATTTCCTCGGTACGCTGCAGAACGAATGGGCCGGTGCCCAGGCGTTCAACAACGTGGACACCTATCTTGCTCCCTTCATCCGTCACGACGGCCTGAGCTACGATCAGGTCCGTCAGGCCATGCAGAAGTTCGTGTTCAACCTGAACACCACTTCGCGCTGGGGTGGCCAGAGCCCGTTCACCAACCTGACCTTTGACCTTGTGCCTCCGAAGCACATCGCCAAGGAAGCCGTCATCATCGGCGGCGAACTGCAGGACACCGTCTACGACGACTACCGCGAAGAAATGCTGATGATAAACAAGGCATTCCTCGAAGTCATGTTCGACGGCGACTATCACGGCCGCATCTTCTCGTTCCCGATTCCCACCTACAACATCACCGAAGATTTCCCGTGGGATTCCGAGATCGGCGAACTGCTGCTGAAGCTCACCGCCAAGTACGGCGTTCCGTACTTCCAGAACTTCATCAACTCCGACCTCTCGCCGGAAGACGTGCGCTCCATGTGCTGCCGCCTGCAGATGGATCTTCGCGAGTTGCGCAAGAAGACCGGCGGACTGTTCGGCGCCGGCGACCTCACCGGCTCCATCGGCGTGGTCACCCTGAACCTGCCCAAGCTGGCTTACCTCGCCAACTCCGAGGACGACTTCCTCGACCTGATCACCGAGTACGCGGGCATGGCAAAGGAATCTCTTGAGTACAAACGCAAGCTCATCACAGACAACCTGCAAAACGGCATGTTCCCGTGGTCCCAGCGCTACCTCAAGAACGGCTACAAGGGCCATTTCTCCACCATCGGCGTCATCGGCGGACACGAAGCCTGCCTGAACCTGCTCGGCAAGGGCATCAACACCGAGTCCGGAATCCGCCTCATGCGCCGCGCCCTGAATCACCTGCGTCGCCTGACTTCCGACTATCAGGAAGAAACCGGTAACCTCTACAACCTCGAAGCAACTCCGGGCGAAGGCACCAGCTATCGTCTGGCGAAGATCGACAAGTCGCTCTACGCCGACATCCAGACACAGGGCAACGGCACGCCGTACTACACCAACTCCACGGCGCTTCCGGTGGGCATCTCCGACGACGTCCTTTTTGCACTGGAGCATCAGGACCAGCTGCAGCCCCTGTACACCGGCGGGACAGTCTTCCACACCTACCTCGGCGAAGCCGTGGCGGACGTGGACTCACTCAAGAAATTCATTGTCACCGCCTTTTCCAAGACCAAGATGCCGTACATCTCCATCACGCCGACCTTCTCGGTCTGCAAGGAACACGGCTACCTGCACGGCGAACACTTCGAATGCCCGCACTGCGGCGCCGAAGCGGAAGTCTACACGCGCATCGTCGGCTACTACCGCCCGGTTTCGCGCTGGAACAAGGGCAAACAGGCCGAGTACACCGACCGCATCGTCTTTTCCGAATGCGACTGCGCGTAGGTTCACCTCGGGAATGAGGATATGGGGAAGCCTCCGTCTCGGGCAGAGACGGGGGCTTTCTCTCGTTCAACGCCCTTTCTCCAAGGAACTTACTGCCACTTCAAGTACACCCACCAGCCTTAACGATGCCTCCTTGCATACAGCCGAACGCCCCTCTCTTCTGCGACGGTCTTCCGAAGGCGCAGCTCATACCGACACATCCGCCGCCGATATTTCCTGTCATCTCTATAATAAGAATCCCTCCGCACATGCCACATTCAGGGCTTTTCACAGTCCATGAACGATCCGCACTCCATACAGGCTCCTTGAGCTTCTGAAACGATTCCAAGAACAACAATCGGGTGACCCACATGGCAGCGTTCACGTTTCGAGAACGACAAACGCACCCGGCGGGGCAGCGCCGGATGCGTTTACACGAGGGGGGAGGAAGGACCGCGATGGAACGTATACGTTCGCATGCGGTGTCGGGAAGGTCTGTGAACGCGGCATGAAATGCCGCGCACTCGCCACGAGTCGGACGGGAAAACGCGCCTAGCGTAGCTCGTTGATATTGAGCGTCCTGCGACAGTGAGGACAGGTAGCGGTGGTGGCTCCGCCTTCTCTGGCGAATGCCCAGAAAAGAAGTCGGCGCCGCGCGCCGCGGTTGATGTACTGAACGTGGACCGGGTTGCCGCAGGTGCAATATCTTTTCTGCATGACGTGCTCCTCGCTTGATGCCTCGTTGACGACCTGTTGACTTATTGTTTATCCAACGTCGGCACAAACGTCAACCTTAAATCAACAAAAAGCCAAACAATGTGTTTAAGCGACATTTTTCTCAGCATTTCAGCAAGTAGCGAACTCACCTCTCCAAAACCACGAGCAATCTTCATACAATTTCTGCGACACATTCAGCCCCTTCGTCATCGATCTCTCACCGACAACTCCCGAAGGCGACTGACCATGTCCACACGAGCCACTCGCTTCCGTAACTATCATCCTTGTCCCCAGTCGGAACCACCACGACACCACAACAAAAAGTCCCCCGGGACAACTCCCGAGGGACATATATTCACTACCTTGACCGCGCCCACTGAGCACGTCAGCCGAGAAGACCTGCTATAACTACATATATTCCCGCGCCACCCAGAGCACACGCCCGATGACGCGGACATTGTCCAGCTCCTCACCGGTGAGCTTGACCGGGGAATAATCCTTGTTGTCACTATGAAGGACCAGCGTGCGGGGCAGACGCTCCACTCGCTTGACCATCACCGTGTCTTCCACGCCCACGGCATACAATCCACCCGCGAGGATTTCGGTCTTGTCCTGATCCAGCAGCACGAGATCGCCTTCCTTGAGCTCCGGCTCCATGGAGTTGCCCACGACTTCCATGAGCACCATCTTGCGCGGGTTGCCGCGGGAATGCAGCCAGTCGGCGCGAAAGGAGTAATACCCCTCAACCTGCCCTTCGGTCTCGAAGGAGCCGCCGCCGGCCGAGAGTCTGGCACGCACCTTGGGGATGCGCTCGAATGCTTCGTCATCCTCGCCCGTGGCGCTGCCGTCGCCGGTCTCAAGCCAGCGGGCATCGACATCGTACCGTATGGACAACGCCAGAACCCAGCGGGACGGGACCTGGTCCTTCTTCTTGGCCAGCGAGACCGCGGCACGCCCCACGTCGAGGGCGCGCGCGAGATCCGACTGGTTACGGATATCCGTGGCCTGTTTCAGCCGCTCGAAAAACGCTTCAAACTGTTTGCTCATCGCTTCGCCTTGTCAATGTGTTGCTAAGAAATAGTCAATCACAAATTGACAACCACGTCAATGCGTTTCTAGAGCAGTTCCTTGTAGTCCTTGGCGTCATTCTCAGCGTCCGCCAACGACAGGCTCAGTTCCAGCCTGCCGAGGCTTACGTCATCGAGGCTGACCTGCACGGACTGGCCGATGTGGAAAGCGCGCCCCGTACGTTCGCCCACAAGGCACTCGCGGTTCTTCCAGTAGGTATAGTAGTCGTCTTCGAGCGATGAGAGTCGCACCATGCCGTCCGCCATGACTTCCGGCAGCTCGACGCGGAATCCGTAATCCGTAATGCCCGAAATGAGTCCCTTGAAGGTCTGCCCCACCTTGTCCATGAGGAACAGGATGGAGGCTCGGCGGTCGATCTCGCGTTCGGCGTCCATGGCCGTGCGTTCGCAACCGTTGATGAGCCCGGCGATTCGATCCAGCTTCTTGCGGCCCGGCAGTGCGTATTCCGGCGCGGCCCCGAGCTTGTGCTTCACGATGCGGTGCACCATGAGGTCGGCGTAGCGCCGGATGGGCGACGTGAAGTGGCAGTAACACTCGCTGGCAAGGCCGAAATGGCCGTCGTCGTCCGGAGAATACCCGGCCTGCATCATGGACCGAAGCAGCAGACGGTTCACGAGAAATTCGCGCTCGGTCCCGCGCACGTGCTGCAACAGTCCGGCGATGGCCTGCGGCGTCATCTCCTTGGGCTGCTGCACTTCCGGGTCGGTCTGCCCGATGAGTCGGAACAGAGCGCGCAGCTTGTCCTCGTCCGCAGGCGGGTGAACGCGGTACATGCACGGCATCTCCGCGTCGCGCAGGGTCCGGGCCACGGCCTCGTTGGCCGCGATCATGAATTCCTCGATGAGCATATGCGCGAACTGCCGCTCGGAAGGACGAATGGACGCGATGCGCCCGCTCTTGTCGAAGCGGATCTCCGGCTCCGGGATGTCCATGTCGATGCTGCCGCGATCCATGCGCCGCTTGCGCATTTTGCGTGCAAGCTGTTCGGCCTGCTCCAGCATGGGCCAGATGTCGCCGAGGCCGAGCCTTTCGCCCTCGTTGCCGTCCAATGCGCGCTGCACACGGCCATAGGTCAGCCGGGCGCGGCTCTTCATGACCGCGTTGAACAGTTCACCATTGCCGCGCACCTGGCCGTCCGGGCCGGTCTCCATGCGCACGGCCAGACACAGGCGATCCTCATCGGGGCGCAGGCTGCAGAGACCGTTGGAAAGCCGCTCCGGCAGCATGGGCTCAACGGACTGCGGGAAATAATAGGAGTTGCCGCGCTCAAGCGCCTCGCGATCCAGCGCGGATCCGGGACGCACGTAATGGCTCACGTCGGCAATGGCCACCCAGAGCACCCAGCCGCCGTCCTTGCGTTCCACCGCCACGGCGTCGTCGAAGTCCTTGGCATCCTCGCCGTCAATGGTCACCAGCGGCAGATGGCGCAGATCCGTCCGGCCCGTAAACTGGTCCTCGGCCGGTGCCTGCGGCAGATTCTCTGCCTCGTCGCGGACATCCGAAGGGAAACGGGTGCGGATGGTGTGGTTCGATTTGACCAGCGCCTCCTGCACTTTGAAATCCGTCTCCTGCCCGAGCTTGGAGATGAACGTGCCCTGCCAGAGAGTGGGGTCGATCTGCTCGCCGGGGTCGCAGATGGCCACATCCCCTTCCTGCAGTTCGAGGCCCTTCTCGTTGCGGCACCACACGCCGAAGTTCAGCAACGGATCGGTGGGGCGCACAAGCCATTCGTTGTCGCGCATGTGCTTGAAGACGCGCACCGGCAGGGTCTGGCGGCCGCGTTCGATGACTCGCACCACGCGCCCCTCATGGTTCTTGCGGGTGCGCTCGCGGATGATGTTCACGGCCACCTTGTCGCCGTGCCATGCCCCGTTGAGCTGCCTGCTGCCTATGAAAATATCCTTACGCCGCACGTCATCGGGGATGACGAAGCCGAAACCGCCGCGCTGCATCTGCAACGTGCCGGTGATGATGTTCATGGGGCCCGGAAGGCCGTACGCGCGACGGATGCGGATAAGCTTCCCCTGCCGCACCAGCGACTTGAGGATTTCCTTGACCCGCGCCTTGTCTTTTTTCTTGAGATTCAGGGCCCTGACGACTTCGGCCCTCGGCAGCGGTTTCTTGGCCCGCTTGAAAACCTTGAGGACGGTTTCCTCATTCAGTTCCGGAGTGGCTTTCCTCTTCTGTCCGGGACGATGTTTCGCCATCGGCCTGCTCCCTCCCGCTTCTGCGGATGCTTTGCCATTGTTCATCCCACCACACCGGGAACGTGGCCCCGTGTTCGGTGAGCGACGGGCCGAAGCCGATGCGGAGGTCGAAGGTATAAAATTCCTCGGTGCACATGGGGCCGAGCTTCACCGCGTCCTTGGGCGTGCACAGCACCCCCTTGGCCCCCTTGCGGCGCATGGCCGCCAGTATTTCCACCACATCCGCCTTGGTGAAGGCGTGATGATCGGGAAAGGCCAGATGATCCACCGCGCGGTACCCGAGATACCGTTTGGCGGTCCGGTGCACCTGCTTGGGCTCCCCGACGCCAGACACGAGCAGATACGGCTCGCCCCCGAAGTCCGGCGCCGCTTCGCCGGTAATCACCTGCCGGAAGCCGACTGGCTCGATGCCGAACAGAAACACGGGACGGCCAAGGGCTTCCAGACGGTACTTTGCCAGAGCCGAGACCTTATTGAAACTACCGGGTTCGGTTTTTATCAGAAATGCCGATGCGCGGGAAAGTGCGCTCACGGGTTCGCGCCACGGCCCGGCAGGGATGACCTTGTTCCAATGCTGGACCAGATCGGACGGCTTGAGCAGCACGAGATCGAAATCCCGGTGCACGGCCATGTGCTGAAACCCGTCGTCGAGCACAACCATGTCGGGGCGGTAGTGATCGAACAGCCATCGGCCGCCGCGACTGCGATTGGGGTCCACCACGATGTGCGCTTCGGGATGCTGCCGGGCGAGCATGAGCGGCTCGTCACCGGACTCCTCCACGAGACTGCCGGGACCCACCTGAAACGGATAGGATGCGGGACGGCCGCGATATCCGCGCGTGAGCACCGAGGGCTGCAGACTCTGCTTTTCGGCCCAGCGCAGAAGCCAGTCCACCACCGGGGTCTTGCCGGAGCCGCCCCAGCCGATGTTGCCCACCGAGACCGTGGGGGACGGTGGAAGCCACTGCTTGATCATCCCACGCCTATAGAGATTCTCGCGCGTTTCCATGATCCGGGCGTTGCACCAGGCCAACGGCTTGAGCAACGGCCCGAATCGATATTGCAGTTCTTCCACGAATGTTGACATAGAAAAAAAAGGGGCCCGAAGGCCCCCGGATACTCGGGTTACTCGCGCTGTCCGAAGAACTGGAGCAGCATGAGGAAGAGGTTGATGAAGTCGAGATACAGCCTCAGGGCGCCCATGATGGATCCACGGCGTACGGCGGCTGCGTCGTTGGGCATGGTTTCGCCCATGGTCTTCAGCGACTGCGTGTCATAGGCGGTGAGGCCGAGGAACAGGATGACGCCGATGCCGGAGATGACGAAGCTCATGGCCGAGCTCTGCAGGAACATGTTGACCACCATGGCCAGCACCAGGCCGATGAGGCCCATGAACAGGAAGCTGCCCCAGCTGGTCAGGTCCTTCTTGGTCACCAGACCGTAGACGCTCATGGAACCGAACATGCCCGCGCAGATCAGGAAGGTCTGCGCCACGGATGCGCCGGTGTACACCAGCAGAATCGGCGTGATGGTGATGCCGTTGAGCCCTGCGTAGAGCAGGAACAGGCCGGTGGCGGTTCCCGGTGCCATTTTGGCCACGCGGGCGGACAGGTAGAAAACGATGCCCAGTTCGGCCACGATCATGGCGATGTAGGGCACGGACAGTCCCGCCACGTTGCCGGTGGCCGGATCAACGGTGAAGAAAAGGGACAGAAGGGCCTGATTCTGCGTCAGCAGGAAGGCAATTCCGGCGGTGAGCGCCAGTCCGGCGCACATCCAACCGTAGACGCCCCGCATGAAGGTGTTGACGAGCTCACCCTGCGCGGCGCGGGTCTGCTGGACGTAGTTGTTGGGAGTCATTGTACTTCCTCCGTATACGTAAAATGCATGGTTTCCGGATTTCCCGTGGGCCCGAAGGGGCCGCAATGTGGACACAATCTAAACACGAAAACACCCTGAGGCAAGGGAAACCGTACGAAAAGTGCCCGACCCTGCGGCGTTATCGCCTCGACGAATCCACGAAGCGCTCGGCCTTGCGGCGGTTGACCTCTTCGGCCACGTGCACGTCCACCACGCTCTTGCCTATGGGTGCCAGCGATATGGCCGCCAGCTTCAGATGCTGCCAACCGAAGGGGATGCCGATGATGGTCACGAAGCAGGCCAATGCCGAGGCCACGTGCCCCACCGCCAGCCAGATTCCCGCCACGAGAAACCAGATCACGTTGCCCACAAAGCCCACCGGACTTGTTCCGAGATCCTCGCGCCCGGTGAGGTCACGGCGATTCACGATGGTCTTGCCGAAGGGAAAGAACGAGAAACCCGCGATGGTAAAGCAGGCGCGCCCCCACGGGATTCCTATTATGGAGATGAACATCAGCAGCCCTGCCAACACCCAGCCGATGCCCATGACGATGCCGCCGAGAACAAACCAGATCAGATTCAGAATAAAACTCATGTGACTGTCCCTTTTTTTCGGTTCTCTCTTCGTTTCCAGTCTCCAACTTTACCTGAAGAACCGCCGGAGCAACAAGAAAAAAGGCCGGAACCACGGTTCCGGCCTCGTACGTATTATCAGGCGTCGGCTAGGACACGGCATCGAGCGAGTCGATGCTGCGGCCTTCCCACGGCTCGTCGCGGTCCTTGAAGTTCGGCTTGAGCAGCTTGAACAGCACGCCCTTCGGCCCGATCTCGGCAAACTCCCGCATACCGTCGCCCCACATGGCGTCGAGGGTCTGGATCCAGAGGACCGAGGAAGTCATCTGCTTCTTCATGATCTCGCGAATGACCTCGGGGTCGCTTTCGGTGGAAGCGGTGGCGTTGTGATACACCGGAAACGCGGGGCTGTTCCATTGCAGGGTGTCCAGAAAACGCGCGAACTCGTCGGCGGCTTCCTGAATGAGCGGACTGTGGAACGCGCCGGATACCGGCAGGGGCACCGCACGACCTTTGATTTCCTTGATCATGCCCTGCGCAGCCTCAAGGGCCTCGGCTTCACCGGAGATAACGAACTGGGCCGGAGAATTGTAGTTGGCAATGCGAAGTTCCGCGCCGGTCTGCTCCACTGCGCGCTCCACTATGCCCTCTACATCCCCGATACGGGTCTTGAGCACGGCGGCCATGCCGTGGCCCACCCCGCCGGATTCCGCCATGAGCTTTCCGCGAAGCGTCACGGCACGCACGGCATCCTCCGGGCTGAGCACGCCCGCAGCGGCGAGGGATGCGTATTCGCCGAGGCTGTGTCCTGCGGTGCAGGCGGGAGTCAGCTTGTCTTTCAGCGCCAGCCACAGGGAGATGTTGACCACGGTCAGCGCGGGCTGCAGAGCGCGGGTGTCGGACATGTCCGCGTCTTCGTCTTCCCAGTAGATAGTGCGCAGGGGCAGGCCGGATTCCTTTTCGGCAAGCTCCCACAGGGCCATGGCTTCGGGAACGGCCTCCGCCGCATCGCGGCCCATGCCTTTTTCCTGCGAACCCTGACCGGGGAACAATATGGCGAGTGAACTCATTGAAGTCTCCTTTGATAAAGAAATAGGCGCGGCGTCGTTCTCGCGTCCCGCGTCCGACGGCGTCCATCCGCTTCATACACAAATATTTCGCTCATGCAATCCGTCAAACGTTCGTTTGCCGGAGGCTGCCATTCGGCACTTGCGATATACAGGCAGTGTGATACAGCTTTGCTTACGGGACAAGCCTCATCAACGGGGACCATCAATGAACTTCGCTGAACGATCGGGCGCGGAAAGAAACTGGGTCCGGCGGCACGAAGCCTTGAGCTACTGCCGCCTCGCCGACGGCCAAGCCGCCCGTATCCTGCTGATTCAGGCTCGGGCCGGACAGGGAAAGACCACCCTTGCCGAACAGCTTTCGCAGGAATTCGAAGGCCGCACCTGCTGGTGCGACTGCTCTCCGTCCGACGCCGACCATGTCGGCCTGTTGGAAAAACTCTGCCAATCCTTCACATCCATATCCGGTTTCGACGCTTCCACCGTGCTCGCCGCGGCGCGCTCCAGCCAGTCGGCGGTGGAATGCGTCATCGCAGTCAGCAAAGGGCTTCCCACTGCGTTCCCGCCCAGCGGACCACCCGTCCTTGCCGTCATAGACGATGCCCACCTGCTACAGGAGCATCCGGCAAGCCTCGCCGTGCTTCGCGCCTTCATCGACGCATCGCCGCAGCGCGTCACCTTTTGCATCCTGACGCGCACCACGCTGCTCCTCGATGACAGCCCGCTTTTCAGCTTTCACGAGACCATCAGCATTGACGATGACATTCTGGCGCTTACCGGCGCCGAGGTGGCCCAGATTCAGGAGCGCGTCTTCGGCAGAAAGCCGAGCAACGAGGAATGTGCGGCCATTCTCATCGCCACCGGCGGCTGGACCGCCGGCGTACTACTGCTCGGGTCCGGGACCGTCCACCGCGGCAGCCGGATGGAGCATACCCCGGCCGCGCTCGCTCAGTATTTCGAAAAAACCTGCCTTGCCGACGCGGATCGTCAGGCGTGGCGTGAACTGATGTTCATGTCTCTGCCGGACGAATTCCCGGCGAGTTTCGCCGAAGATCTGAGCCTTGCCCGCGGCACGGCGCTGGCGGGAAGACTGGCGCGTCGCAACCTTTTTGTCAGGCTCGCGGAACGGTGCGGATGGTTCGTATACCGCTTTCACCATCTCTTTCGCGACACACTACGGACCATGGCCCGGGACAACCTGACCCCGGAGGAATGCAATGCGTTCCTGACTGACGCGGCGTGGCTCTTCGCATCGCGAGGTCTGCCGGAGCGGGCGGCGGCCTGCCTTGCTTCCGCCAAGAACTGGCCAGCCCTTGCCGATTTGTTTCGCCAATACGGCCTGAAACTGGTGAACGCCAACCATCTCGCCATCATCTCGCAGGTCTGCGCCCAGTGCCCAGATGAGGTCCTCAGCTCTCACCCCTGGCTCGAGCTCATGAGTGCTCGCGCCAGCATGAACGCTAATCCAGGACGCACTCGCGAACGCATCTGCAACGCCATGCGCCGCTTCAGGGCACAGGGCGACCGGACAGGGGAACTGATCGCCATCGCCATGATCATTCATTGCGATACTTTTTTTACCGGAATGCTGAGGCTCTGCGCGCAGCTTTTGTCGCGTGCCTGCACGCTATACGAGCACTCCATGGACACGCTTTCGGCATCGGAAGCGCTTTTCTGCGACTGCGCGCTGTTGCTGGGCTTCAACTACTGCGCGGTCGATAATTCGAAATGGCGGCTTTTCCACGAGCGCGCCATGGAGAACTCCCGCAAGCTCGGCATGGAGACACCGCCGCCGGAGATCAATAATGCGCGAGTCCTGCATCACACCCAGCTGGGGGACATCGACGCTTCACTGAGCCATCTGGATGCCCTATTCTCCGAGCTGGAATCGCCCGCGCTGACGGACTCCGTCAAGATGACCCTGCACATCATGTACATGAACAGCGTGCTCATGAAAGGGGACTTCTGCGCCTACAGGAGCTGCAAGCAGGAAAGCGTGTCGCTGTACGAGGACATATTCAAGCAGACTCACCTCGGCGGCTTTCTCGAAATATGGGACGCCGACATGCTGTTCGCCACGGGCAACCTTGCCGGAGCGCTCGACCGGGCACAGGATCTGCTGGAACACCCCATTTACGGCAACATTCCACACATTTCATCGCAGGCGCATCAATACCTTGCCCTCATCCACGCCCTTTCCGACAGAAAGGAAAAGGCGCTGGCCAACGCCTTCAAGGCATGTTCGATCCGGGCATCCTGCGGCGGATGGTTCTTTCTCAGGCTGGCGCATACGGTTCTCGGCTCCACCCTCATCCTGTGCGGGGAGCACCACAGTGGACAACGCGTGCTGGAAAGATGCCTGCAAGCCTTCGCGAAGGCCGGCGGCTGTTACCTCGCCCCGCAGGCGTTGGCATACAAGGCTTGGTCGCATCTGCAACAGGAGGACATCCCCGCAGCCATGCAGGACGTCGAATCAATGCTCGGCCAGATGGAGCGACAGAAAAACAGCCATTTCTTTTATCAGCCAAAAGCCATTATGGACAATTTGCTGCACTTGGCCGCGAAAAACGGCCCATACCGCCACACGGCAATGCAGATCGAGGAAGTGCGCCGCGTTGCCTTTGCCCCCCCCACGGTCCACGACATCCCGAGACTGGCCTCCACGGCGCGGAGCCATCTGGAGAACGACAGGCCGTGGCACACCCACAGCATCTTCTCGGCCATGGCGGCCACGGCTCGAGAGAACCCGGCATCACTGCCCACGCAGGTACGCCAGACGCTCTATGAAGGATTCTCCGGCTGGATCGACATGTTGCGAAGGCACAACAGGCCAAGGACCGCCTTTGCTGCCGTCCGGTTCGCACGCCGCATATTCCCCAGCGAGGGGCTTTTCATGCAGCACGAGTACCAGCTCAAACGCTCAGGCGCTCCATCGGCCTTTTCAGACAGGAGCGGGCCGCCGAACTAGCTGCTCCCCTCGCGGACTTCGAGGCTTTTCAGCTTGCCGCGCATCCCGTTTTGCCGTCCCTTCCGCCAGTCCACCTTCATGGTGGCGTAAACCCTGTCGCTGTCCTCTTCCAGAACGGCGAAGCAGCGGGTGCAAAGGGACATCAGCTCCGCAGTCTCCCCTTCTATGCACGTACCCATGGAATTGGTCTCATAAGGAAGGCCGGATTCCTTCACGACCTCCAGCACACGCCCCACATAGGTGCTGACGCTCCCGGTCTTGTCCATGGGAAAAATTGCAAGTTCAAGAATGGCGCTCATGATGCCTCCTTATGATTTTTTGCTTTTCAGCTTGAGGGCCGATTCGATCCGTATCGACGATGCAGGGATCATCATAACAGGCTCGGGGCTGCCGCAAAAGCGTCCGCAGCCGCCCTGGTCTTTCACGCATTTTGACACTGAGCCTATTGTACGGGCTATTTCGTATCAGGCTCCTCCATAGCATCCCATCTTCGCAAATCTTTTTTCTACGGCCTATTGATTTTGTATTGAAAGGCAGTTACGTAGGTCGTTAACTAAAGTTTTCAGATGTTTATACGCTTTTTCTGAAAACGTATGGCTATAATGGCACGGACGTGAATACAGTGCCACTATGGGTGGATACAGGTAGAGTTGCGGACGACCACTTTTGTCCGGTTCGGACAAATTCGACGGGTCGTAATCTTGAACTCAATTGTACGGAGGTGTTCCATGAAAATTTCCGTAGGTCATGGCAAGAACGGTGCCGTGGAACGGTTGGAAAAGCGCGGCGTGGGTCGTCGCGACTTCATGAAGTTCTGCGGAACCGTGGCTGCTGTCATGGGTATGGGCCCGGCCTTCGCTCCGAAGGTCGCCGAGGCTCTGACCAACGACAAGCGCCCCAATGTCATCTGGCTGCACAACGCCGAGTGCACCGGCTGCTCCGAGTCCATTCTTCGGACGGTCGAACCCTACATTGACACCCTGATTCTGGATGTCATTTCTCTTAACTACCACGAGACCATTATGGCGGCCGCCGGCGATATGGCCGAAAAATGTCTCGAGGAAACCATGCACGATCCCAAGGGATACGTGGCTGTCGTCGAAGGCGGCATTCCCACCGCCGTCACCGGCTGGGAAGGCGAAGCCGGCGCTCACGGCAAGGTCTCCGGGCACACCATGCTCGCGACCACCAAGAAGGTCGTCAAGGGCGCCCAGGCAACCATCGCCTACGGTACCTGCGCCACCTACGGCGGCGTTCAGGCCGCTGCGCCGAACCCGACCCAGACCAAAGGCGTGGACAAGGTCATCCCCGACGCACCGGTCATCAATGTGCCCGGCTGTCCGCCGAACCCCTACAACCTGGTCGGCACCATCGTGCACTACCTCACCAAAGGCATCCCCGAGCTGGACGACGTTGGTCGCCCCTGGGCCTTCTTCGGCGAGTCCGTGCACGAGAACTGTCCCCGCATGGGTCACTTCGACTGGGGCGAGTTCGCCGAATCCTTCGGTTCCGAGGAAGCCCGCAAGGGTTGGTGCCTGCGCAAGGTCGGCTGCCGCGGTCCCGAGACCTACAACAACTGCCCGACCATCAAGTTCAACCAGATCAACTGGCCCGTCCAGGCCGGCCACCCCTGCATCGGCTGCTCGCAGCCGGACTTCTGGGACGGCGCCGATTGGGGCGGAATCAAGGATCTGTACGCTGATCTGACCGAATGGTAGTTGGGCACTGTTGCCCGGTTTCGTTAAGAGACAAATCTTCTTTTTAGGAGGTTGAAATATGTCCGGTTGCACTCCGAAAGGCGCCCCGGGTATGGCTCATGGTGAAAAGGTCATCGTTGACCCGGTAACCAGAATTGAGGGCCATCTCCGTGTGGAAGCCGTCGTAGACAATGGTAAAATCGTCGACGTCCGCAGCAGCTCGCAGCTGTTCCGCGGCCTCGAAATAATCCTCAAGGGCCGCGATCCTCGCGACGCCCAGCACTTCACCCAGCGTTCCTGCGGCGTCTGCACCTACGTGCACGCTCTGGGTTCCATCCGCTGCGTGGACAACGCCGTGGGCGTGGACAAGGTCCTGCCCCACAACGCCACCATCATCCGCAATCTCGTGCTGGCATCCCAGTTCATGCACGACCACATCGTGCACTTCTATCACCTGCACGCTCTGGACTTCGTCAACGTCGCCAACGTCCTGAACGCCGACGTGAACACCGCAGCGGAGATGGCCAACGCCAACTACAAGATGGTGAACAAGGACTCCTCCCGAGTCACCACTCCCGCAGACCTGCAGAAGGTCAAGGACACCATCAAGGGAATCATCGATTCCGGCCGCCTCGGCATCTTCAACAACGCCTACTTCCTGAAGCCCGGCGGACACCCCGCATACAAGCTGACCCCCGAGGTCGACCTGATCGGCACCGCCCACTATCTGGAAGCCCTGCACCTGCAGGTCAAGGCCGCGCGCATGATGGCCGTGTACGGCGCCAAGAACCCGCACACCCAGTTCACCGTCATGGGCGGCGTCACCTGCTACGAAGGTCTGCAGGAAGACACCATCCAGACCTTCCTCGACATTTACGAGGAAGTGAAGAACTTCGTGGTGGAATGCTACATTCCCGACCTGATCACCGTGGCCTCCTTCTACAAGGACTGGGCCTCCATCGGTGGAACCAGGAACTTCATGAGCTTCGGCGAATTCCCCGCACAGGGTGGCGAAGCGGATCTGGACTCCCGCTACGTCAAGCCGGGCGTCATCTACGACCGCAATCTCGGCAACGTCATGGATTTCGATCCGTCCAAGATCGAGGAGCACGTCAAGCACTCCTGGTACAAGGAAGACACTCCGAAGCATCCGTACGAAGGCGTCACCGATCCCATGTACACCAGCCTGGACGACCCGCAGCGCTACTCCTGGATGAAGGCTCCGCGCTACGAGGACAAGTCCGTGGAAGTGGGCCCGTTGGCCACCGCGCTGGTCAACTACGGCCTCGGTCATCCTGAATACGTGAAATACGTGGACTTCGTTCTCGGCGCTCTCGGCGTCGGCGCCGAAGCCCTGTACTCCACCCTGGGCCGCACCGCAGCCCGCGGCATCGAATGCCTCATCATCACCCTCAAGACCGCTGAATGGGTCGAGGACCTCAAGGCAAACGTGGCTGCCGGCAAGCTGGACATCTGCAAGGACTGGGAAATGCCCGCGGAAGCGGAAGGCGTCGGCTTCGTCAACGCCCCGCGCGGCGGCCTCTCCCACTGGATCAAGATCAAGGACAAGAAGATCGACAACTTCCAGCTCGTGGTTCCCTCCACCTGGAACATCGGTCCTCGTTGCGACAACGATCTGCCCGGTCCGCTGGAAGAAGCACTCATGGACAACACCCCCATCGCCGATCCCGAGCGTCCGGTCGAAATCCTTCGCACCGTACACTCCTATGACCCCTGCATCGCCTGCGGCGTGCACGTCATCGACAACAAGACCGGCAACGTGGCCAAGTTCCGCGTCCTGTAGGAACAAGGCTCCAAGCGAAAGACACGGGGACCCGAAGGTTGACCTTCGGGTCCCCTTCTTCTAGAGCGTGACAATGACGAATGAACAAAAGCGCATTCTGGTTCTGGGCGTGGGCAACATCCTCTATACCGACGAGGGGTTCGGCGTCCGCGTGGCCGAGGAACTGGAACAGAAATACGAGTTTTCCGGCAACGTGGAGATTCTGGACGGCGGCACGCTGGGCACCAAGCTCATGGGGCCCATCATGGAAGCCGACCATCTGATCATCACGGACATTGTGCTCAACGAAGGACAGCCGGGCGATCTGCATCGGCTTCTGGGCACTGAACTTTCCAAAAGCGTGGCCTTCAAGAACTCCATGCACCAAACGGACTTGCTCGACGTGCTCGCCCATTGTAAGCTGATAGGGCAGGTGCCGGACGAAGTGGTCCTTCTTGGCGTGGAGCCCAAGGATTATGAAACCATGTCCACCGAGATTTCCGGCACGCTGGCCGCGAAACTGCCCGAGGTAGTTGAAGCGGTTCTCAAGGAAATCACCGCCGCGGGTGCCACGTATACACCCCGCTCGGCGGACAACCCCTCATCGGAGAAGGTCTATGTGCCTCGCAGTTCCAGCTGAGATCCTGTCCATCGAAGATCAGGTGGCCACCTGCCGAGTCGGCGAAGGTGACGCCACCATTCAGGCCTCCATCATGCTTCTCGACGAAGAGGTGGAGCTTGGCGACTACATAATTGTTCACGCGGGCTTTGCCCTGCGCAGACTCGACTATGAAGAGGCGCAGGAAACCCTGCGCATTCTCAGGGACATGCTCAAGCTCGCCGACGAGCACGGCGTCGAGCAGGACATGCTGTAGCCGCAATCAAGAAAACAGACAAAAGGCCGCTTCCCAAGGAAGCGGCCTTTTTTGTGCGAAACGACACGATAGAAGATTTGAGACTACCCTCTACCTCCGTATACCGCGTCAATTTCGTTGAAAATCGCCTCCACCCTTTCCTGCTGCCCGATGCTCATGCTGCCGCCTGCCCGCGCTGCGAACAGGTCGTCGAGCTCAGTCTGCAACTTGTGAATCCGACGTGCCTGACAGCTCGTGATGGGCATCTCCGGAACCGGAGCCGGTACGTGCGAATCAGGCTCGAAAAGGGCGCAATCATGCTCAATCATACTCCTTCCTCCGTTCCTTGACGTTTCGCACTCTACTGAGCAACACCCATGCCACCATCGACACCACAGAAGTAACAAGCTGAAATTAAGACACAAAAAAGCGAGGCCGCCGGAAAAACCGACGGCCTCGCGCTTATTGGTGACGGAAAACCGTCCCGGTTAGTTCACGTGGCACTGGCCACAGGCAACCGGTCCGACCTTCTTTTCTGTATGGCAGTCGATGCACATCTGGTGGTACGCCTCACGAAGCGGGGTTTCCCCTTCGCCTGCGTCCTCGTAGTGACAGTCGGCGCAGCCCATCTCGGGATCGCCCGGGATGAATTCGCCTTCCTCGATGCCTTCATGGTGGCACGGGGTGCAGTCGTATATTTCGGCCATCTCGTTGTGCTCGTCGTGGTTGAACACGGCGGCCGGGCGCTTGTTGTCGGTAAACGCCGGGTTGCTCAGTTCCACGATGTCCTCCTGACCCATGGCGGGCAGGAAGAACACCAACACGAGCACGGCTGCAAGCAATGCGGGTACGATCTTATTCATGGCGCTCCTCCTTATTCCTCGACAGCCTTGGTCTTGACCATGTTGGCGTAGATGATGTCGCCGATGAACTTCAGCTCCATGCCGAGGTCGTATCCGTGAATGATGTCTTCAAGACCGCCGTGGCAGTTGTGGCACGGGGCGATGCAGATATCGGCGCCCTGTTCCTTGGCGCCCTTGAGCTGCTCGGCCTTGGCCTTGTTGCCCTTGACGCGGACGTTCTTGAACGGAGGACCGCAGTTGATGACGCCGCCGCCAGCCGCACAGCAGAAGTTGTGCTCCTGATTGGGCGTCATTTCGATGACCTCTTCCGCAATCTCGTGAACCACGTAGCGCAGTTCTTCCATCAGGCCGCGGCCGCGGATGATGTTGCAGGGGTCCTGAATGGTCACGGGGCCAGGGATCTTGCGGGCCATCTTGATCTTGCCGGAGCGCAGCAGCTCTGCGTAGAACTCGACGGCATGGACCACTTCAACCGGGTAGTCGGCCCAGCCGAGCCAACGGTTGCCCTGGTCGTACACGGAGCGGAAGGCGTGACCGCATTCGCCCATGACGATGCGTTTGACCTTGAGCTTCTGCGCACACTCGAAGTGGTCGCGCTTCAGACGGCCCATCATTTCGAAGTCGCCGGTGAACATGGCCATGTCGGAGTTGTCCCAGCCGTGCAGGGTCGGCATGGTCCAGTCAACACCGGCTTCATGCATGATGGCGGCGGCCTGATAGATCAGGTGCGTGCGGAACTTGGGCTCGGGTCCGATGACCGAGTACATGATGTCCGCGCCATCCTTGTCCAGCGGGATGCGCAGGTCCGGGAACTCGTCGCGGGCCTCTTCTTCCTGCCAGAGCAGGGAGTCCACCCATTCATCGTCCTTGACCCACATCTGGTTCATGGTGGCGGAATGGGAATGCGCGGTGTCCTGAATGTACTGCGGCGTCACGCCCAGCTTATGGCAGATGCGGCGCACCGTGGACATGATGTACGCGGTATCGATGCCCAGCGGACAGTAGTGCACGCAGCGGCGGCACAGGTTGCATTCGGTGTAGGCGATCTGCGCGGCGCGGTAGATAAAGTCCGCATCGACCTTGCCCTTCTTGTCGATCATCTCGGTCATGGTCTGCACGACCTTGCCCACAGGAGAGTAGGTCGGGTCGCCGTCATGGGAGACATAGAAGTGGCAGGCCTTGGCACACAGGCCGCAGCGCACGCAGGTTTCGTGATAGACCTTCAGCTTGGCGCCGGTCTCGCCTTCGAGCACGGCCTGAATGGTCTTCTGTATCTTTTCGGGCGTAAGCTTACCGGCTCCGGTCTGCAGCCCGATGTCCTCGATTTTTCTGTCGAAAACTGGTTTCTTCATGTCGCTATTTCTCCTTTCCCTCTACCAGTCCTTGCAGTGGCGGACGCCCTGGAACTCGGAGCCGATGTAGGCGCGAGAGTACCAGGAAACCAGCATGTGGCTCAGACGGCTAAAGGGGATGAGGGCCAGCCAGGCAATGCCCGTGACCACGTGCAGCACGATCATGACCTCGTAATTGAAGATCTGATGGTAGGCCAGGAAGCCGGTCACGAACGGAGCGACGACCACGCCGAGTACCCACCAGTCCTTGGCCTCGGTGACGAAGGCCACTTCGGGAACGCTCAGACGACGCCATGCGTAGAAAGCGCCGCAGAGGATCACCAGGACGGTCATGATGTCTGCCACAGTGTTGGGCAGTGCCGGAATGCTGACGCCGAACCACTCTTCCCAGAGGATGACGTGGGCCGACAGGAAGATGGGAACCAGCACCAGACAGATATGGAAGATGAAGGTCACCACGGTGACGGCGGGATTCTCGCGCCAGCCGAGGGTACCGAACGGAGTCAGCCAGTGCGCGATGGAGCGCAGGGCGAACTTCGGCTTCACATAGTGAATGGAGGTCTGATCCTTCTTTCGGGCAAGGCTCCAGAGGCTTGTAAGCTTCCAGATGGAGCCGAGGATGAACACACCCCAGCCGAACCAGGCAAGGGGACCGGTCACGAATTCGTATATTTCGTTGAACATGGTGGCTATGCCTCCTTGCGGAAGTCGCCCACGGTCGCGACGATGCGCTCGTAAGCTCCGTTGCGAATGCCCTTGACCAGAACCTTGTCGCCCTCGGGGCTGAACACGGGGTCGAAGACCATGTCGAAGTCTTCGCTGTAGGGCTTGCCGTCCAGCACGATGTTGTAGCGCCCGCCCTTCTTGACCTTGGCGGCCACGGCGGACCCGTCGGGGCTGAACACCGGCTTCCATGCCATGTCGTAGTCACCGGACCAGGTGGTACCGTCAACGATGACGTTGTACCCGCTGTCGCGGTTGTGACCCAGCGCCGCGGCGCGGCGTCCGTCATGGCTCAAGGAGAGATCCACCACCGCACCGAAGGTGCAATCCCAGGGCTTTGCGTCGCGACATACGGTGAACTTGCCGAAGTCGGTGGCGCAAATGGCCCACAGGGCGGATCCGTCCGGGCTGAACTGCTGCTGCCAGAGCTGGGAGAAACGAGGCTCCCAGATGATCTCGGCGTTGCGGGCCATGCCCCAGCGTCCGCTCACGCGCACGGGGGCCACGACGCTCTTGTCCGCCGGGTTGAAGCAGGGTTCCCAGACGCAGGCGAAGTCCTTGCTCCAGAACTTGCCGTCCACCGCGATGGTGTAGTCGTAAAGAGTCTTTCGGGTCTGACAGGCCACGCTTCCGGCATCCGCGCTGAACACCGGGGTGTAGACGTTCATGGCGCGAAGGTCCCAGAGCTTTCCGTCCACGGCCAGAGAGAATATACCCTCCTGAAAGCCGAAGATGTCGGCCGGCCCCATGGACTCCGCCTGAACGGCAGCGGCCGAACGCGTTCCACAAGCGCTCAGCTTGTACTGGTTCGCGTTCTCAAAAAGTTGATCCCAAGGTTTCCCGTCGACGATCATCCCGTACTTCATGTCCTGCTGTACGGCCACGGCAAGCTTGCCGCCGCCGAACTGCATGTCCCACAAAAACCCGTAGGTTTCTTCCCACGGTTTCCCGTCAACGGCCACGGTCCACTCCATGTCCAGAGAGACCAGCGCGGCCAAGCTGCCGTCGGGGGTGAATTTGGGACAGATCGCCTTTTCGAACCTGTTTTCCAGCACTTCGCCGTTGACGACGAAGCTGAACTCGGCATCATCCGTACAGGCCACGCACGCGACGGTTTCACCGTCGGGACTGGCGTGCCACTCTTCGGTCCAGCGAACGTCTTCGCTGATTTCCGAGAGGTTCTGCACGGTTTTCTTGCCGGGCTCCCAATTCCAGCCGTTAGTATCAGTCATATGCTCCTCCAGGCCCGGCTACCGGGCCAATTTTCCTCACCTCATCAGCTCGACCGGGACAGTCGAGCCGAACAGCCCGTGAAACTCTTAGAAAAAGAGCAATTTTCACAAGCTCTCACCTCATCTTTCAACCTTACGGCCAAATACCACGGCCAGTCCATCGTGGCAAACCACTTTGTGAACATCTGCCCGTAATACTCAAAAAGCCAATTAATCAATAATTTCAATGCATAAATAAATCTCGACCAAAACACCACCTATTCACCCATGGGTGGTTCCGAAAAACTTGTTGATCAATCAATCAGTCCTCGCATTTTGTCAAGACCGCATAGTGCTCGGCCCATTTTCAAAACCCGACTTTACAAAGGACGGAGGTACAGACATGGTTCAATAATGGTACGCATATTCATATGGTGACCATTATTATATGAAATGCGCCCTCTCCTTTTATCGAAACCTAAACACTGCCCGTGAAACAGGGAGGCCCGGATGCCATATGTAAACATTCGGATAACGCGTGAAGACGCCACTGCGGAACAAAAGCAACAGCTCATGGACGGCGTGACAACCCTGCTCAGGGACGTACTGGGGAAGAATCCCGAGACCACCTTCGTGATCATCGATGAAGTGGATACCGACAACTGGGGAATAGCCGGAGAATCTGTCACCAGTCGCCGGAAGCGCGGTCGCTGATGCATGGCAAACAAAAGACGGCGCCCCTGAGGGACGCCGTCTTCCATGAGCAGACAGTACGCTTCGCCTAGTCCAGCATACCGCGCTCTTCCAGAAACTGCATGAGCCGCGTGGCCTCGGCTGCCCCCATAGTGCCGCCAAGCGCCGTGGCAACAGCTATGGTCTCAAGGAACTCATCCAACGTGGCCCCCTGCTCGATGGCGTTGTCCGCCTGATACAGGATGCAGGCGCGGCAGCCTTTTATCATCGCGGCGCAGAGCGCCATGAGCCGCTTGTGCTTTGCGCCGATGCTCCCTCCGGCATACGCTTCCGCAGCAATTGCGTCATACGCCTGCGCAAACTCGGGCATGCGTTCGCGATACTGTGCCCAACTCGCTCCGATGCTTTCCTTCAGTTCAACCTGATTCTCGCTCATATTCGTTTCTCCTTGTTTTCAGCACCATGCCGCGCAGCAAAACATTAGACAAACGAATTGATTTTATGCGAACCATAAACATGCTTGATACTTCGCGCGCCACCAGCCTGCCCATAGATCTTCTGAGGACCTTCGTCGCCGCTGTGGACTGTGGCAGCTTCACCCGTGCCGCACATACGGTGCACCGGACCCAGGCCGCAGTCAGCATGCAGATGGCCCGTCTGGAGGATGAAGTAGGGACGCTGTTGTTTCGACGTGCAGGCCGAGGCGTGACCCTGACGCTGGAAGGGGAAACGCTTGTCGAATACGCGCGCAGGCTGCTTTCATTGCACGACGAAGCGCTCTCGGCCGTCACCGCGCCGGAAATGGAGGGACGTGTCCGCCTTGGTGCCCCGGAGGACTATGCGTCGTGGTTTCTTCCGCAGATGCTCGCAGCCTTCCACGAAACACATCCGCTCGTGCGCGTGGAGGTTTTCTGCGGCACAAGCCAGTCGCTGAACCTTCGCTTTCAGCGGGGAGAGCTGGATCTGACCATACTCAGTCACGCCGCGGATCCGCTGGACGACCAAACCGCCGAGGTGATTCATCGCGAACCCATCGTGTGGGTCACGGGCCTGAGCGGCAACGCGCATGAACGCCAACCGCTTCCGCTGGCGGTATTTCATGATGGGTGCACTTATCGCCGCTGGGCCGTGGAGGGATGTGAGCGCATGGGCCGCGACTATCGGATAGCGTTTGTGAGCCCCAGCCTGACAGGCGTGCTTTCGGCCGTGAAGGCGGGCCTCGGCGTGGCCCCGGTGGGGCGCAGCACGGTGGACGGCGAGTTGCGGCTGCTTGGAGAATCCGAAGGGTTCCCGGCCCTGCCGAGCTCTACGGTTTGCATGCACCGACATCCCGGAGCGCATGGCGAAATCGTCGAAGGGCTGGCGCGGTTCATCCGCCGAAAGCTGGTCTAGCTGCTCCCGACCTTGGGATCGAGGGTGATCCGCACGTCAGCCACAACGGCCCGCTCTGGGCCAACAAGCACGGGATTGAACTCGGCCTCCAGCACTTCCGGCAGGTCCACGGCCAGCCGCGACATGGTCAGAATCACCTCTTCCAGCTTGTCGAAGTTGGCATACGGCCCACCGTCGATGCCCTTGAGCAGCAGGTAGGACCGGATTTCGCGCACGATCTCGAACGCGTCCTGCTTCGACAGCGGAGCCAGCCGCAGGGCCACGTCCTTGACGATCTCCACATATACACCACCCAGCCCGAACATGAGCAGCGGGCCAAACTGGTCGTCGCGCTTGAACCCCACGATGACCTCTCGTGACCCGGCCGGGGCCATCTCCTGAACGAGACAGCCCGCGATGTAGGCGTCCGGGCGCATACGTGTGGCCCGAGAGGTGATGTCGGAGAACGCCTCGGCCACGGCCTCGGCATTTTTCAGCCCCACGGCCACGCCGTCCACGTCAGTCTTGTGCGATATCTGCGGCGAGGCGATTTTGAGCGCCACGGGATAGCCTATGGCATCCGCGCCGCGTACGGCCTCTTCCGATGAACGGGCCAACAGGGTTCCCGGGACGTCCAGTCCGTAGGCCGAGGCCACCTCCTGCGCCCGGAACTCCACCACTTCGCGCTCACCTCGCGCCGCGGACTCGCGCAGGACTTTCCGCGCCCGCTCCACGTCGCGGTAAGCATCCAGATACTCTGCTTGCGGACGATGACGTCGCACGGCGTGGGAATGCATGGCGTAAATGCTCTCCACCGCGGCCGCCGGGAAATCGTAGCAGGGGATTCCCGCTTCACGCAGGATTTTTCGCCCGGCACCGACGCGCCTGCCGCCGATGAAACTGGCAAAGACCGGCTTGCCGCATCGTTCTGCGGTTCGGGCCACGGCTTTGGCGGTATCCTCGATGCCCACGGCGGCTGTAGGCGTCAGCATCACCAGCAGGCTGTGCACCGTCGGGTCCTCGGCCACCACCTCCATGGTCGCCGCGTACCGCTCGGCGTCCGCGTCCCCAATGATGTCCACGGGGTTGTTGAACGCCGCGTATCCCGGCAGAAATTCCTGCAGCCGCATGACGGTTCGCGGCGTGAGGGACGGCACGGACAGTCCGTGCAGCACCGCATCGTCCGCCGCGAGGATGCCCGGCCCGCCCGAGTTGGTCACGATGCCCACGTTGGGCCCCTTGGGCAGCGGCTGTTCGGAAAAAGCGAGGGCGAGGTTGAACAGCGACTCCACGTCGCGCACGCGAATGACCCCGGCCTTGCGAAAAGCGGTCCCGTACGCGCTGTCCGACCCGGCGATGGCTCCGGTGTGCGAACTGGCGGCCTTGGCCCCGGCTGCGGTGGAACCGGACTTGATCATGATCACGGGTTTGTTACGCGTGACGGCTTCGGCCCGAAGCAGAAAATCCCTTCCGTTCTCCACGTTCTCCACATAGCCCAGAATGACGTCCGTCTCTGGGTCCGAGTCGAGGTAGCGGAGCATGTCCGCTTCATCCATGAGGGCCTTGTTGCCGAGGCTCACGAACTTGGAGAACCCGATGCCCGCACCGCGCGCCCAGTCGAGAATGGCCACGCACAGCGCGCCCGACTGGGAAAAGAAGGCGATATTGCCCGGCAGCGGCTGGCCCGCGGCGAACGACGCATTGACCCCCGCAGGAGAGTTGATCATGCCGAGGCAGTTCGGCCCGAGCAGGGCCATGTCCGCATCACGGCAGATTCCGGCCAGCTCCTGTTCCAGATCGTACCCTTTATGACCGACTTCCTTGAATCCCGCAGTGATGACGATAACCGACCGGCAACCGATCGATGCCAGATCCCGGGCCGTGTCGATCACGAAGCGTCGCGGCACGGCGACCACGGCGAGGTCCACGCCTCGCGGCAGGTGTTCCACGCTCGTCACGGCCTCCACGCCCATGATGTCCCCGCCTTTGGGGTTCACGGGCAGCAGCTTTCCACGAAATCCTGCGGAGAGCATGTTTTCCATCACCGTATGCCCGACCTTGCCGGGTGTGGAGGATGCGCCGACCACGGCCACGGTCTTGGGATTGAAGAACGGTTCCAGACTGGGTTTTGCCATCAACGTCCCCCGCTTGCGCCGGGCTCGGCGTTTTGCTCTTCATCGAGAATCTGCTGCGCTGCGGCCGCACCGGCCCGGGACGCGGCCTCCGCGTCGCCCGCCTCATCATGCGCCACGTGCACGGTTACCTTGCGGTGGGCGAATTGCAGCCCCGCATCTTCGAACTTCTTGCGCAGCTTGGCCAGCACGGCCTTTCGCACCGAGAACTGACCGCCCGGCTTGGTGGTGAACTTGATGCGCATGAGCATCCCCACTTCATCGATGCGCTTGACGCCCTGCGACTTGATCTTGCTCAGAAGCACGCTGTCGAATTCCGGAATCTCGCGGATCTCCTTGTCGATCTTTTTGACGATCTTCTTGACCTGCCCGATGTCGGTATCGAACGGCACGTGGTATTCCAGCTTCATTATGGAATAATCGCGGGTCATGTTCTTCACCTGAGAAATGTTGCCGAAGGGGATGGTGTAGACCATGCCCAGATGATGGCGCAACTGCATGGAGCGAATCGAGATGCGTTCCACCGTGCCCTTCGCGCTGCCCACCTCAAGATAGTCGCCCACGCGGATGGCGTCGTCCAGCAGGAAGAAGATACCGGAGACGATATCCTTGACCAGCGTTTGCGAACCAAAGCCGATGGCGATGCCGAAGATGCTTGCTCCCGCCAGCAGCGGCCCGATGTCCACCCCGATGGACGAAAGCACGATCAGCGCAACCACGACCACCAGCGCGGCGAAGATGAACCGCTTGAGCAGATGCAGCAGGGTGGAGAGTCTGTCGCCGCCATGTCCGCCCTCGCCTTCCGCCTCTTCGGCCTCTTCCTCGTCGGGTTGGATGCGACGCTCGATGGCCGCACTCACGAAGAGCCAGAAGATGTAGGCGAGCACCAGCGTCACCATGACGTTGAGGAGCGCGCGTGCCGTGGCCTCGCCCAGCGGAAGGTTCACGTCGTAGAGCGAGAGCAGCCAGAAAAAGAGCGCGGCCGCGATGCCGATGCGGAAACCGCCGGACAGGATCGCCCGCACCCTTGCAATACGCACCGGGTCATCATGCTCCCCGGCCATGTCGGTGGCATAGCTCACCAGCCGCTGGGCCATCCAGTTGAAAATCAGGAACAACGGCACGCACAGCATGGCGGCCAGACCGTTCCATGCCTGCCCCGCGCCGAAAAGGATCAGCCCCAGCACCCAGACCACCCAGAACAGCAGCAGGTAGCTCACCGCCGCCAGATGCCAGATGCCCGCAAAAACCTCCTGAAGCCCGCCGCTACCGCGACTGCGCATATACTCTGCCACGGGTTGTCGGTTTTTGATGATGAGGACGCAGAGCAGGAGCGTGAGCAGCAGTCCCACCCCGGCCAGCGTCAGCAGGTGCAGTGCCTCGGAGTCGCTGTCGAGCCGCAGCAGGCCGCATGCGAGCAGACTCGCGGCCACCAGCAGGCCGAATCGTTCGGCCCATTTGTACATGTACTGTGCCGCATGGTCGGGAATGGGCAGAAAGCGCAGCGCCGGGGCGCGCGGGGCAAGGATGAACCGCGCCGCGGCATTGGAAAGCCCCCAGAGGATCATGGCCGCAAGCCAGGTGATGACCACCGGCTTGGCACCGGAGTATTCGCCCACGAAAAGAAGGTAGAGTATGAACACCGCCGCCGAAAGCAGCGCAATGCACATGACGTCGAGCAGGGCCCTGAGGAAGAGCCTGCCCAGCTTGGTCAACGCGGTCGGATTCTCCGGTACCGAAGCCAGCCGGACTCGCAGGACCCCGGTGCGGCGCCGCAGCATCCACGCGGCAAGTGCATACATGGCGGTGAGGAGCGCGACCCCGGCCAGGGACGCTTCCGGGGGCACGCTCCTGTCCAGCCCGAAAACCCGTTGATACGCCTCGGGCATGGCCCTCGGCGCGCTTCCGGCACCTTCAAAAAGGTAGATGAACCGATTTCTGACAAAGTCACCCGCACGGTGCAACCTGTCGATGAAACTGCTGATCCTGTTGCCGCCGGTTTTGGCCGTTCCGGGAGCCGGCTCGGTTTCCCGTCTTTCCAGTTCAGCGACAAGCAGCTTACGCAGCTGATCGTCAGTCATGCCCGCCAGCATTGCCTTGAGCTCCGCCGGGGAGGCGTTTTCGGCGATATGCACTGCCTGCCCTCCCCCCCTGTCACTGCTCTTCTGCAACAAGTTCATGGCGGAAGCTGTGGGAGAAGCCGCGGCCGTTCCCGCAAGCGTCGCCACCAGACAAAGAGAAACAAGAAAGCGAAGGAACATGGATGCCTACCGGGTTGAACAGTATTGGTTTCCCAACAATTGGTAGCACGCGGCGCACGACTGGGCAAGACAACCACATGAAAATGAAAAAGAACCGCTCCCGCTTGCGCAAGGGCTTGCCTTTCCGGCCGGGACGGGTCATTTTTCGAAACATGAATCCGAAGAACATGTCCCTGATCATTCTCGCGGGCGGGCTCGGTTCCCGGATGGGCGGCGTGCGGAAGGTCTTTCTGGAAGTCGGCGGCAGACGCATCATCGAAAGGCTTCTGGATGAACTGTCCCCGGCTTTCGGCGAGACCGTGGTCTCATGCCGGGCCCCGGAGGACTTTGCAAGTTACCCGGTCCGCACTGCCCCGGACCGCTTCGAGGCACGCAGCTCGCTGACCGGCATCCACGCGGGGCTCAGCGTCTGCGCTTTCGAGCACGCCTTTGTCTGCGCCTGCGATGCGCCTTTCGTGCGGCAGGGGCTGGCGGTCAGGCTGGCCGAACAGGGAGAGGAAACCGATGACGTGGTCATCCCGCTCAAGGAGGACGGCTACCGCGAACCGCTGTGCGCCGTCTATTCTCGACGCTGTGTCCGGTCCGCTGCCGAACAGCTCGACCGGGGAGAGTACAAGATCATAGGTTTCTTCGATCAAGTAAAGGTGCGCGAAGTGCCGGTGTCCCTGTTGCGCCCCGGCGATCCGGACCTGCTCTCCTTCGTGAACGTCAACACGCCCGAAGAACTGGAACGCTGGCGGGCAGCCGCCGAAGCGCTCTGATCACAGACCGAACCAGTCGGCGATGAGTGCGGCCAGCCCGTCCGCGTCGTCAAGGCCGAAGACCGGCACGCCCGGATCCACCTCGGTATCCGTGACAAAGGCCAACAGCCTGCGTTCCCACGCGGTTTCCGGATCGCACAACGGCTGGGCGTGGGCCTCGGCCCGAAAAACCTCCACCTTCGGCATATCCGAATTGAAGAACCCTTCGGTGACCACGATGTCCCGATCCGCGAAAAAGGTTTTCGCCAACTGCTCCAGCGACATTTCCGAAGCGGTTTCCTTGATGACGGCCAGACGGTTGGGCGACGAGATCACCACGGTCTCGGCCCCGGCCTCGCGGTGACGCCACGTGTCCTTTCCCTCGCGGTCGATGTCGAAGCCATGGGTGTCGTGCTTGACGGTTCCAACGCTCAGGCCGCGCGCTTTCAGGGCCGGTATCAGCTTTTCCAGCAGCGTGGTCTTGCCGGACTTCTTCTTGCCCACCACGCAGACGACAGGGGTGCTCATCGGAACTTTCCTCCGGTGCAAGAGCTCGGTGAATAGGTCGCCCCTTTTGCGGGACGGCGGTGATCACGTATACGTGAAAGCGTCGATGAAAATCAACGGGAGCCGCAAACATGATCGATTCCTACCATTACGACATCACGGAATACAGCGCAGGCGGATTCGGCGTCAAACCCATCCGGTCCATTCGCGAAGTACCGCTGACCATACGCATCAACGGCCGCGAGGCAGTGACCCTGCTGTGCACGGCCAAATATCCCAAGGAACTGGCGGTGGGCTTTCTCAAGTCCGACGCCTTCCTGCAAAGCCCGGAACAGATCACGGCGCTCGAAGTTGAAGAGGACGACGAGCGCATCGTGGTGGATGTGGAAGTATGCCACGACCCGTGGAAAAACCGTACGGTGGAACGCTCCATCACCTCCGGCTGCGGCAAGGGTACCAACTTCGGACGCAACGTCTCCACCATCTCCCGGCGACGCATCGGCGGGGACGTGCGGGTGACCCCGCAACAGATCCTGAGCCTCGTGGACGAGCTGCACCGGCGCTCCACGCTCTATGGCGCAACGCGCGGCTGCCACAACTCCTCCCTGTGCACTCCCGAAGAGATGCTGCTGTTCCGTGAGGACATCGGCAGGCACAACGCCATTGACATGATCTGCGGGCAATGCTTTCTGAAGGATATGAGCGTTGACGACAAGATGGTCGTCAGCACGGGCCGGGTCGCCTCCGAGATTCTGCTCAAGGTGCTTCGGATGGGCGTGCCCGTGCTGGTGTCCACCGCCGTGGCCACGCGCTTTTCCGTGGAACTGGCCCGCAAGACCGGCATCACCCTCATCGGCAACGTGAAGGACGATTCCTTCTGGGTCTACAACGATCCCGGACGACTTATCAGGGAGTGATCATGCTGAAAAACGCGACGCGCACGCAGGCGCTCGAAGCCTTGCTGGAACGGGTTGTTCCCGCGTCGCCCGAGTCTTTGCCCCCGCACCGCGCCGTGGGCCGCGTCCTCGCCGAAGACGCCCACGCCGCGCGACCGGTGCCGGATTCCCCTCGCTCCTCCCGCGACGGGTATGCGCTGGACTCGTCGGAAACCGTCGGCGCAACCCCGCAAAATCCCGCAGAATTGCAAATCTCCGGCGTTTCCGCGCCCGATGCTCCCGTGGCCGTGCTTCAGGAGGGACATGCCATGCGCATCCTCACGGGGGGGCCACTGGCGGTAGGCGCGGACGCCGTGCTCATGGACGAGGAAGCGCAAGTGACCGAAAACACGCTGGCCGTTACCGCCGAGACGGAAGCGGGGCAGTATGTTTTTCCGGCCGGGCACGATCTTCCGCAGGGGCACCCCGTCGGGTTGCGGGGCGAGACCGTGACGCCGGCCATGGCTGCGGTAATGACGCGCTCCTTCGTACAGTCGGTGACCGCGCATCCGCCGCCGCGCGTGGCAATCTACGCACTCGGCGACGAGCTGGTGCGCGCCGACCAGACACCGGGGGCGGGAGCCTTTCGCTCCGACAACCTCATCCTCGCCTCCGAGCTGCTGCAACGCGCCGGGGCCGAGATTCGCACGGCGGACACGGTCCGCGATACCCCGCGTGATATGCGCAGGACCCACGCCGGATTTCATGACGCCCAGCTGGTGATCACCATGGGCGGAACCGGCCGCGGCGACCGCGACCTCGCAAGGAAATCCGCCAGGGAAGCGGGCTTCGAAATCCTCGTGGACCGCCTCGCACTCAGGCCGGGCAGGACGATGTTCGCGGCGACGCGGGCGGACTGTCTGCTGCTGGGCTTTCCCGGCCCTCCCCACGCCGTCTCCCCCCTGCTGCACGCCTTCGCGCTTCCGCTGGTGCGAGCCCTTTCCGGGCGACCGGTATCCGGCGAAAGAAAAGCCGAGCTGCTCCAGCCGCTACACGTTCGCAAAGGCTCCGAGTGGCTGGCCCCATGCACATTGGAGATGCAGGACAACCGTCTCTGCGCCCGCCCCCTTCCCGAAGGTCTCCCACCGCTTGCAGAAATCGCTCGCCTTGACACCTATCTCGCCGTTCCCGGCGGGGCCGAGTTAAGAAAAAATGAAATTATAACGGTTCTTCCCGGTCCCGAGTTCTCCTGATTTCACCTGCACAACCAGCTGGAACCTTACAGGTTCCTCACAGCATTATGCCCGCTTGGGCATAATATTGTACATTTTTGGCAACGGATAAATAACCGCTCTAACATGACTTTCGTTAGGTTTTGTGTCAGACCATGAGCAAGAGAAAAGTCGTTGGCAACCGCCATAGTGGCACCTAGTGTTTTACCGAATGATAAAAATGCTAGAGCATGGAGAAAAATGATGAGCGACATACAGAAGCAGTTCGACGCCTCCTTTGCCGACAGAGCGGCCACCATACGCAACCGCGAGCACATCCCCGCGGTACTTGTTGACATGCTCGAAGCCGTTACCGAACTCCAGGCCGAAGCGGCCAGAAACGTCAGCATCGCTCTTCCCGATCCTTCGACCCTGCCCAGCGAGGAACAGAACCTCATGGGCAAGCCGTTGCTGCCTCGCGATGAGTTTCCGCACGACGCTGTCAATGCAGCCAAACTTTTCCGCAAGCTCCTGCCTGTACTGTGCCGGGAGGAAAGCCCCATGACCGAGGCAGCCGGGGTTCTTGAAAAAGCCCTTGATGAAGGTGAACTGGACCTTGAAGAAGCGTTCTGCGCATTCCATCGCGATGACGAAGAATATTTTATGAAATGGGCTGAGCATACCGGGGATGCCCCCCGCGCCCTGCCGTTTCTCGTCAAGGCCGCACTGGAGCCGAGCCTGCGCGCCGTTGCCGAAGGACTGTCCAAGCACACCGGAACCAGAAATTCCGCACGGATGCATGGCACGTGTCCCATCTGTGGCAGCATGCCCCTCATTTCCCGGCTGAACGGCAAGGAAGGCTTCCGTTTCGCCACCTGCTCCCATTGTCTGCACGAATACCGCGTGCGCCGCATCGCCTGCCTGCTGTGCGACGAGGACGCCCACGACAAGCTCTCGTTCTTCACCGCCAAGGAGGAGCCGGGATACCGCGTGGAAGTCTGCAAGACCTGCGGCAACTACTCCAAGACCATCGATTTTCGCGAAATGGACCGCAAGTCCCTGCCCGTCCTCGATGATCTTGATTCCATGACGCTGGACTTCGTGGCCCGTGAAAACGGGTACCAGCGCGCAACCCTTTCGGCGTGGGGATTCTAAAGTGCAGAGCGGCGCGGCAAAGGAATCGGTAAGCTACACGGGCTCGACGCATGGCGCGCGCCCACTGACCAGCGTGGACAGGCTGCTCTCCACCGAGGACGCGGCCCGTGAATATCTGCTGTCCTTCTGCTGGCCCGATGGCGATCCGTACTGTCCGCGCTGCGGCCACCGAAAGGTCTATTCCCTCTCGGCGGGAAAGCGCATGCGCTGTGCCGCCTGCAAGTATACCTTCCAGCACTTCAGCGGACGCTGGATCAACAACGGCGCCCTGAGCTGTTCGGACTGGCTCGCACTCATCCGACTCTTCGAACGCGAGGCCACGGTGCATGAGATCACCGAGGCCCTCGGCCTGAGCTACAATACCGTATACAAGGCACTCACCGCGCTGCGCTTCTCCGTGCTGGCCCACGCCATCGACGCCAACCAGCTTCTCGGCCCCGAAACCGGGCTGGACGGCTACCTCAAGGGCAACCGCCTCACCGGCGGGCCCAAGGACATGCGCATGGATACGATCCCGGTTTACGGCATCATCCAGCGCGGCAGCATGGCCTTCATCGATCTGGTGCCGGGCTTTCAGGCAGAAACCGTCTTTCATTTCCACATGAACTTCCACCTGAGCATGGTCCGCTCCGGGAACCTCGTCTACACCGACCGTTACAAGGACTATGACGGGCTCATCTTCTGCGGCAACGACACCCTGCCGTACCACGTCATCCGCAAGCAGAAGAAGCGGCCCATGCTGGACGAATCCGACAGTGAATTCTGGAAGTTCGCACGCAAGAGACTGCGCCGCTTCCGGGGCATTTCCTGCCAGCGCTTCCCGCTCTACCTCAAGGAACTGGAGTTCCGTTTCAACAACCGGGGCCGCCCGATATTTGAAACGCTGGCGAGCTACCTCTGCGCCGTTGTGCAGGAGCGTGGTCAAGAAGCCTCCCTTTGATTCCCTTCTTCCCCTGTTCCATTATGCGTATCAAGGAAAACCGTAGAGGTACGCATCATGAACAACCGACCCAACCGCAAGCGTGGCATTCGCCGTGAAACCGCCTCCCCCTTCGGGGGACTCGGCTTCGATCTGGCGTGCGTCCGCGAAGCGGCCCGGTGCATGACCGTTCGCGTCACTCCACTCCCGAAAGGGAACGCGTCGATCTGCCCGGACGCTTCTCGGCCCGTCGTCAGGCCGCACGGTTTCGCCCTGCTCACGGTCCTCGGCCGCGAGATCAGGGGCCGGTGAACAACCACCAAGTCAAGGAGGAAGGATGAACGTCAATCGAAGAAGGTTCCTCAAGCTCTCCGCTACGGCGGCGGCAATGACCGCCTTCGGAGGCCTGGGCTGCCGCCACACCGCTCTCGCGGTGGACCGCGCGACCATGCTCAAGCCCGAGTGGACCAAGCAAACCACCACCATCTGCTGCTACTGTGCCGTCGGATGCGGCCTGGTCGTCAACACGTCCCTGGAAACCAAAAAGGCGGTCAACGTCGAGGGCGACCCCGACCATCCCGTCAACCAGGGAGCGCTCTGCGCCAAGGGCGCGTCCATCTACCAGCTCAACGACAACCCCCGTCGTCCCGAAGGGCCGCTGTACCGCGCCCCCTTCTCCAAGGAATTCAAGCAGGTCTCCTGGGAATGGGCGCTTGAGAAAATCGCCCACCGAGTCAAGGACACCCGCGACAAGACCTTCGCCTTCAAGAACGACAAGGGCGAAACCGTCAACCGCACCGAAGGCATCGCGTCTCTCGGCTCCGCGGCGCTCGACAACGAGGAGTGCTGGGCTTTCCAGACCATGCTCCGCAGCCTCGGCCTGGTGTACATAGAGCACCAGGCGCGTATCTGACACAGCGCGACTGTTGCGGCTCTGGCAGAGTCGTTCGGACGCGGCGCGATGACCAATCACTGGGTAGACATCAAGAACAGTGATTGCATTCTGATCATGGGCAGTAACGCTGCCGAAAACCACCCCATTTCTTTCAAGTGGGTCACCAAGGCCCAGAAAAAGGGTGCCAAGCTCATCCATGTGGACCCCCGCTTCACCAGGACCTCGGCCAAGGCCGACCTCTGGGCGGGAATCCGTTCCGGCTCCGACATCGCCGTACTCGGCGGCATGATCAAGTACATCCTCGACAACGAGCTGTACTTCAAGGAGTACGTGTCCAACTACACCAACGCGAGCTTCATCGTCGGCGAGGACTTCTCCTTCGAGGACGGAATCTTCGCAGGGTACGATCCCGAAACCAACAGCTACGACAAGTCCAAGTGGGGCTTTGAGCTGGACGCCAACGGCGTGCCCAAGCAGGACCACACCCTGAAGCATCCCCGCTGCGTACTTCAGCTCATGAAGAAGCACTACGAGCGGTACAACATCGAGAACGCCTCCAGCATGTCCGGTCTCTCCAAGGCCGAACTGGAAGAGCTCTACTCGGCGTTTGCCGCCACCGGTGCCAAGGACAAGGCCGGAACCATCATGTACGCCATGGGCTGGACCCAGCACACGGTCGGCGTGCAGAACATCCGCGCCATGGCCATGGTCCAGCTGCTGCTGGGCAACATCGGCGTGGCCGGCGGCGGCGTGAACGCACTGCGCGGTGAATCCAACGTGCAGGGCTCCACCGACCACTGCCTGCTTTACCACATCCTGCCCGGCTACCTGAAGACGCCCAAGTCCTTCCAGCCCACGCTGGCGGATTACGACAAGGCGTACACCCCGGTATCCAACGACCCGAAATCCGCCAACTGGTGGAGCAACTATCCCAAGTACTCGGCCAGCCTGCTCAAGTCCATGTGGATGGACGACACACCGGCCAAGGCATACGAGTACCTGCCCAAGCTCGACACCGGTGCCGCCAGCGAATACGCATGGCTGACCCTGTTCGACAAGATGTCCACCGGCAAGTTCAAGGGCCTGTTCGCGTGGGGCATGAACCCCGCCTGTTCCGGCGCCAACGCCAACAAGAACCGCGAAGCCCTCGCCAATCTTGACTGGCTGGTTAACGTGAACATCTTCCCCAACGAAACCGGTTGGTTCTGGGAAGGCCCGGATATGAATCCCGAAACGATCAAGACCGAAGTCTTCTTCCTGCCCTGCGCAGTCTCCATCGAGAAGGAAGGCTCCGTCACCAACTCGGGACGCTGGATGCAGTGGCGCTACAAGGGTCCGGAACCCAGAAAGGGAACCAAGCCCGACGGCGACATCATGTACGAACTGATGAAGGAAGTGCAGCACCTGTACGAAAAGGACGGCGGCGTCTACCCCGAGCCCATCACCAAGCTGAGCTGGGACGGCATTGCCACCGACGGCGTGTTCGACCCGCACAAGACCGCCAAGCTCATCAACGGCCACTTCACCCGCGACGTGACCGTGAAGGGCAAGAGCTTCCGCAAGGGTCAGCAGGTTCCGAGCTTCGCCTACCTGCAGGACGATGGCTCCACCTGTTCCGGTAACTGGCTGTACTGCAACTCCTACACGGACGACGGCAACATGGCTGCGCGCCGCGACACCACCCAGACCGACATGCAGGCCAACATCGGCCTGTTCCCGAACTGGAGCTGGTGCTGGCCCGTCAACCGCCGCATCCTCTACAACCGCGCCTCCGTGGACCTTCAGGGCAAGCCTTACGCCACCGAGAAGCCGGTCATCAAGTGGACCGGAGCCAAGTGGGTCGGCGACGTGCCCGACGGCGGCTGGAAGCCCGGATCCAAGCATGCGTTCATCATGCGCAAGCACGGCTACGGTCAGCTTTACGGCCCCGGTCGCGCCGACGGTCCGCTGCCCGAATACTACGAACCGCTGGAATGCCCGGTCAAGGAACACCCGTTCTCCGGCCAGCTGCACAACCCCACGGCCATCTCCTTCGCCAAGGAACAAAAGGCCGTGTGCGACCCGCGCTACCCGCTGGTCTGCTCCACGTACCGCGTGACCGAGCACTGGCAGACGGGCGTCATGACCAGAAACGTCCCGTGGCTGATTGAGACCGAACCGCAGGTCTTCTGCGAAATGAGTCCGCAGCTCGCGAAGCTCAAGGGAATCGAAAACGGGGAAAAGGTCGTCATGGACAGCCTGCGCGGCTCCATCTGGGCCATCGCAATCGTCACCCCGCGCCTCAAGCCCTTCACCATCGACGGCAACACCGTCCATCAGGTGGGGCTGCCCTGGCACTACGGCTGGACATGGCCCAAGGACGGCGGCGACTCCGCCAACATCCTGACCCCGTCGGTGGGCGACCCGAACACCGGCATTCCCGAAACCAAGGCCTTTATGGTCAACGTCCGCAAGGCCTAAGGAGGACGACATGAACGGAAAAAGCTTCTTAGTCGACCTGACCAAGTGTACGGCCTGCAGGGGTTGCCAGATTGCCTGCAAGCAATGGAAAAAGCTGCCCGCCGAACAGACGAAGCAGCTCGGCACTCACCAGAATCCGCCGGACCTGTCCTTCGACACCATCAGGCTGGTCCGCTTCCGCGAGGAAATGGTGGACGGCAAACTGCACTGGAACTTCTTCCCCGAGCAGTGCCGCCACTGTGTGTACCCGCCCTGCGTGGGATACTCCGAAGTGGAAGGCTCCATGTACACCGACCCCGACACCGGGGCCGTCATCTACACCGAGCTGACCAAGCAGGAGATCTTCGAGGACATCCACATGGCATGTCCCTACAACATCCCCCGCGCCAGCGAGGAAACCGGCGAGATCACCAAGTGCGACATGTGTAACGACCGTATCGCCATCGGACTGCGGCCCGCCTGTGTCACGGCCTGCCCCACCGGCACCATGAACTTCGGCAACCGCGATGAGATTCTGGACCTTGCCTATGAGCGTCTGGAAGAGGTACAGAAGAAGTACCCCGAAGCGGAACTGGTCGATCCGGACGATACGCGCGTCATCTACCTCACGGCCTATCCGGCCGACCAGTACTACGAGTACCTGATGGCCGACGCATCGCCCGCTACCAATAAGGGACTTACCCGCAAGCAGCTGCTGGCCCGCCTGCGCAGGCCCGCCGCCTCCATGCGGGGCTAGGACGCCTCCACCCATAGACAGCCGCCGGGGGAGATACGTCCTCTCCCGGCGGCTTCTTCATGAACAGAAAAGGAGTGCCCCACATGCTGAAGGATATCACCGCAAGAACCACACGCGTCACCCTGTCCGCGCTGCTCATGCTGCTCGCCTTCTCCGTTACGGCTCATGCCGCCCAGAAAATGCCCGACCTGCATCTGACCGCAGGCCCGGGGCAGGCAGAAGAACTCGGCCTTGAAAAAGGAACCGAAACCTTCCGGCTTTCGGAAATCCCGGCCGAAGCCGTCTTCATCGAAGTATTCAGCATGTACTGCCCCATCTGCCAACGCGACGCACCAAGGGTGGAGGAACTGTACGATCTCGTACAGAAAAAGGCGCCCGGCCTGCTCATGTTCGGCATAGGCGCGGGCAACTCCCAATACGAGACCGACGTCTACTCCGAAAAGTACAACGTGCGCATGCCCATGCTCCCGGATGCGGACTACAAGGCCCACAAGGCCCTCGGCAATGTCGGCACGCCCTTTTACATCCTGCTTGAAAAAAACGACGACGGCTCCTTCAAGGTCCTTTTCACGCAGGAAGGCGAGATTCTCAAGAAACAGGAATTCTTCGAAACCGTGATCAGCAAGGCGCAAAAGGCATTGAAATGAGAACATTTCTTTTTGCATTCCTCATGACTCTGGTGGTGCTTCCAGCCCATGCGCTGAAAGCCTATCCCGTTGGTCAGCTCAAGCCCGTGGACAGTGAGATAAAAGTCCACCCCGGCGACCCGGCACCGGATTTCGAGCTGCCTTCCACAGATGGCGAGACCGTGCGCCTTTCGGACTACCGCGGCAAAAAGAACGTCCTGCTGACCTTCGTGCCGGCGGCATGGACTCCGGTCTGCTCCGACCAATGGCCCGGCTACAACATCGCCCTGGACCTGTTCGCCAAACACGACACGGTGCTCGTCGGCATCTCCATCGACAACACACCGAGCCAATGGGCATGGGAACAGGGCATGAACGGCATCGACTTCCCGATCCTGTCCGATTTCTGGCCCCACGGCGCCACCGCAGACAGCTACGGCATCCTGCGCGGCGACGGCATGTCCGAACGCGCACTCATCCTCGTGGACAAGGAAGGCATCGTCCGCTGGACCCATGTCAACGACGTCAATGGACGGCCCGATCTGAAAATCGTCATGGAAGCCGTCAAGAACAACACCAAATAAAAAAGCCCCCGACCCGAAGGCCGAGGGCTTCATCAACAAACATTGCGCCAAACGGCTACACACCCATGATGTTGTACCCGCTGTCCACGAAAATGACCTCTCCGGTGGTGCCGGAAGAGAGATCAGAAGCCAGATACAGCGCACTCTTGCCCACATCATCAATGGTAATGTTACGCTTGAGCGGCGCCTTTTCCTCAATACGCTCCAAAATGGTGCTGAAGCCGGAAATGGCAGAAGCGGCCATGGTCTTCACAGGCCCGGCGCTGATGGCATTGATGCGAACGCCTGACTCGCCCAGGTCCACGGAAAGATACCGCACACAGGCCTCAAGAGCAGCCTTGGCCACACCCATGGCATTGTAGTTCGCAACCACTTTGCCCGCGCCATAATAGCTCATGGTCAACACAGAGCTGCCCGGACTGAAAAGCTTTTCATACTCGCGACACAACGCCACCAAAGAATACGAAGACACATCCAGAGCAACCTTGTATCCCTCACGGCTCGTATCAATAAAACGACCCTTCAGATCATCACGGTTGGCATAGGCGATGGAATGAACCAGCGTGTCCACGCCACCCCACTTCTCCTCCACCAAAGCCGCACCCGCCGCAAGGTCTTCCTCGGAAGTCACGTCACACTTGAACATGAACTCGCCGCCAAGCTCCTCGCAAATCGGCTCCAGCCGACGCTTGATAGGATCAGCCGCGTAACTGAATGCCAGCCGCGCACCCTGCTCCTTGAACTGCTTGGCAATGCCATAAGCAATGCTGCGTTCGTTCACCACACCAAAAATAAGAGCTTTCTTTCCTTCCAAAAGCATTGTCGTCTCCTTTGTTAACCCCGCAATTATACCCATGGCGTGACGTTTGGCAATGGTTTAAACACCCGCGCACGAACGGCTGCGGGCATAGCAGGCCTCCGGCAGGTCTCCGACGGCCCTCCGGGGGCTTAAGAACCTTTTTGCAAAAAGGTTCTTAAGAATCTCCAAAAAACATTTGGCTTGCCAAGCCGCATTCAAGCTTTCCGAACGCCGAAGCCCGTAGGCGGCTTGGCGTTTGAGCTGACGGCGGGTGTTAGATCAGTGGGGATTGAGAGGGTTTGGAATCGGGAAAAGTGATGAGTGCTGGTGGTAAACGTGTGAAGTAAGAAAACCCTCTAACTCTCCCCCTACAGCAGTTCGCCAGCCAGCCCCCACCAACCACCCAAAAGCCCCGTCAGCGGGGTTGCAGCTAGGATGCGGACTGTGCGGCCGCATGAACCCAGCAGCGGCACCCCCGCTGACAACCCAGGGATTCCAAAGGGGGCCCGCCCCTTTGGTCCGCCTGAAGGGCCCGCCGGAGGCATCCTATCCACACATATGCTTCTTTTCGTGCTTAATCCTTGCCATGCCTTGCGATTTATCGTGCAATGCGCAAAAGTTGGCTATGGAGGTTGCATGAAGGTCAAGTATGCCATCATAGGTGCTGGTCCGACGGGTCTTGGTGCTGCTCATCGTTTGGGTGAGTTGGGCGAGGATGATGTTCTGGTTTTGGAGCGTCATGATCATGCTGGCGGTCTGGCGGCCAGTTTCCGTGACGATGCCGGGTTTACGTGGGACATCGGCGGGCATGTGGTGTTTTCGCATTATGAGTATTTCGACCGGCTGATGGAGTCGCTTCTGGGTGATGAACGGCTGGAGCATCAGCGCGAGTCGTGGGTACGTTCCTGTGCGACGTGGGTGCCCTATCCGTTTCAGAACAATGTGCGTCATCTGCCTCGTGAAGCGCGTTGGGAGTGTGTGCGGGGGCTGCTGCCGGGAAAGAGGCCCGAGGACGCGCCGAAGAATTTCCGGGAATGGATCGAGCGGATTTTCGGTGACGGGATCGCCAAGTATTTCATGCTGCCGTATAACTTCAAGGTCTGGGCCACGCCGCCTGAGCTGATGCAGTTTGGCTGGATCGGCGAGCGGGTGAGTGTGGTGGACCTCAAGAGTGTGCTGAAGAACGTCATTCTTGAGCAGGATGATGTGGCGTGGGGGCCGAACAATACATTTTTCTTCCCTTTGCACGGGGGGACGGGCGAGATATTCCGGCGTATGGCGTCGCGGCTTGACCAAAAGGTGCGCTATGGGCAGGAGGTCGTTTCCGTGGATGCCGATACTCGGACGCTCCGGACGGCGGATGGGCTGGAGGTGCAGTACGAGCATCTTTTGAACACGGCGCCTTTGGACATTCTGGCCGGGAAGTGGCTGCGCCAGCGTGATGATGCCATGGTGAAAGCTGCTGGCGATCTGGACCGAAACGGGGTGTATGTCGGCGGCGTCGGGCTCGATGTGGCAAGCGAAGCGGAGCGCAACAGCCGGTGCTGGATGTACTTTCCGGACAGCGACAGCCCGTTCTACCGCGTTACCAACTTTCACAATTATTCACCAAACAATACGGCAAGGCCCGGTGAGCAGCTCGCATTCATGTGCGAGACATCGTACTCGGAGCACAAGCCGGAGAATCTTTCGGAACTCATGGACCGCACCGTTGACGGACTGGTCAATTCCGCTCTTCTGGACCGGGAGCGGGTGCCTGAGATACTCACGCGCTGGGAAATCAGCGTGGACTACGGGTATCCGGTGCCGACGCTCGGACGAGACGGCGCGCTTGCACATATTCAGCCAAGGCTGGAGACCATGGGAATCCAGTCGCGCGGGCGTTTCGGCGGCTGGAAGTACGAGGTGGCCAACATGGACCACAGCGTGATGCAGGGCGTGGAGTGGGCCGACCGCATGGTCAATGGAACACCTGAAAAAACATACACATGGAAGTAGAAATGGATTTGAACATCTTTGCGAATCGACGTGACAAGCTCAAGCGCCTGCTCAAGGACCGTAAGCTTCCGGCGCTCATCGTTTCCCACGCCGCCAACCGGTATTACCTGAGCGGCTTTGAACTGCACGACTCCCAGTGCAACGAGTCGAGCGGCTGGCTGCTCATCACCGCCGATGGCCCGGACTTCCTTTTCACGGATCCTCGTTTTCACGATGCGGCCAAACGACTCTGGAACGAAGACGACATCTGCTGCATCTATTCCGCACGCAGATTGCAGACCATTGCGGAATTCATCAAGGGCAAGGGCTACGACACCGTCTGTTTCGAGCCGCAGGCCATGAGCCTGTTCGACTACGAAGGCCTGAAGGAAACCCTTACGCTTCAGGCAGCCAAAGAGCTTGTGGAAGAACTGCGGGTGAAAAAGGACGAGGATGAAATCCGCAGACTGCGCAGTTCCATCGACCTGAACCACCGACTCTTCTCGTACATTGAGGACCGGCTCATCCCCGGCCGGACAGAGAAGGAAATCGCATGGGACATCGAAAAGTTCTTCCGTGAAAACGGGGCGCAGGAGCTGGCCTTCTCCACCATTGTGGGGGTTGGTCCCAACGCCGCGCTTCCGCACTGTGTGCCTTCCGATGAGCCGCTTCGCGACGGAGAACTGGTACTCATCGACACCGGTTGTCGGCTCCATGACTACAATTCCGACCAGACCCGCACCTTCTGGGTGGGAGACAAGCCCTCCGACCGCTTCAAGGAAGTGTTGGCAATGGTACAGGGGGCGCAGAAGGCCGCCATCGACGTGCTGCGGCCAGGTCTTTCGTTGCATGACGGCTGGAAGGCCGCCTGGGACTACCTTGACCAGCGCGGCGTGGCCGAACACTTCACCCACGGCCTCGGGCACGGGGTGGGGCTGGAAACCCATGAACCTCCGCGCCTGAGCAAGGTTGCGCAGGGCACGCTGGAGCCGGGGATGCTCGTCACCGTGGAGCCCGGCCTGTACTGGGGCGACTGGGGCGGCATCCGCTGGGAGCACGAAGTGCTGATCACCGACAACGGCTGTCAGGTTCTCTAGCCTGCCGGGAATCCGAAGACAAAAAAGGGAGCCGCAAGGCTCCCTTTTTCATGCGGAAAAGACTGATTTCCCGCCACTCCAATCCGGGACCACGACGCCCCCGGACCGGTTCTTACTGAATCTTTTTGCTCAGCACGCTCTGCCTGAACTTTTCGAGCATGGCCTGAATCTCCTTGAGCTGCGCGCGCTGCTCCTCGTCGTTGATCTGACCTTCGAGGTATTTGGCTTCCATGGCCATTTCATTGGTCAGTCCGTACACGACGGTGCGGGTCATCTGCCCGTTGACATCTTCAAGGTCCACAAGGCGCTCGTCCAGGGTCTGCACCTGTCCGCGCAGTTCACCCAGGCTCTTCACTTCGGCACTGAGACCGGCGATGTTCTGGTTGAGACCGAAGAAGAAGATCACGAGAAGCACGACAGAAAGCAGCGAGACAATGACAGCCACCTTGCCCATGTCGCGATTGGCCGCTTCCCTGCCTGCGGCGGGGCTGGGCGCTTCTTCGGACTTTACTTCTTCCGTTGCTGCAACCTCTTCATCTTTTTCGACTTCCTTGTTTTCCTTCAGAAGATGGATATTGTTCTTTTCCGTGGACATTGCTTTTCCTCCTGCTCCCGGCGAATTGTTCTTGAAAAAGTATTTATTACTTGATGCGCACTCAAGAATCAACTATGCCCCGGTTTTCCGTGCCTGCAATGCACTGGATGAAATACGATCATGTTATTTTCTGTAAACGACGTGCACATATTTATTGCAATGACCTAGACGTAATGCATCTCATCTGCTAGGCCTTCAATAAATCACCTTGTTGTGCATAAAACACTATTTTACTCAGGGGGAACAAATGGAAGAGTACCTGAAGCAAGCACTTGAAATCGTCAAGGCGCAAGCCAGCGTGCGTACCATGACCGAAGAGGAAATAACCTCCATGGTTCAAAAGATCGCCAACGGCATCCAAGGTATAGCCGAAGGCAATGCACCTGAAGAGGAAGAAGCGCCGGCTTGCGATCCCCAAAAGGCCCTGCGCGAGAAGTCCGTCATCTGCTGTGTCTGTGGCAAATCCTTCAAGATTCTCACCAAGAAGCACCTTGCAACCCACGACCTGACTCCGGCCGAATACCGCGAGAAGTTCGGGTACAAGAAAAACGCTCCTCTGGTCTGCAAATCCCTGCAGCGTGAACGCCGCAAGAAGATGAAGGAAATGCAGCTCTGGAAGAAGAGAGGCTCCGCCAAAAAGAAGTAGAACACTACTTCATACGTCGTTTTCAAGGGGTACCGATCTTTTCGGTGCCCTTCTTTTTTCGCCTTTCTTCTGCATATCCCTCCCTTTCTGCCTTGCTGGCTGACTGCGCCTTCACCCGACCTTTGTCCATCCGCCCTTTCCTGAGCCCTCCAATTTGACAACAGCTGTCTTAGATTGTATTACTACACAAATACAAACCTAACTACATATATGAGTAGCGAATGAGCCAATCAACACTAACGAGAGCCCTCATGGTAATGGACGAAGCCAGCAAAAGCGCGGATGGACTTCGCTTTTCCGACGTACAAAAGCTGCTTGGCAACCCCAGCCCCACGACAGTGAACAAGATTCTCAAGGAACTCACCGCCGCGGATGCCCTGAGCAAGACCCGCGAAGGCCGATACGTCGTGGGCATGAAGGCTTACTTCTGGGGAAAGACTGTTGCCTCACGGCAAGGGCCGATGCAGGTGGTCCGAAACTGCATGAAGGAGCTTCATGAACGGTTTGCAGCGTCCGTGAACCTGTTCACCTGCTCCGGCGAGTACATGCTTTGCCTTGAGAGCATTACCTCCCCGCAGTCCCCTTCCCTATGGCCGGCCGGGTCGAGCCTGCCCATTCAGTTGCCGGTGATAGGCTCCGTCTTTTTTTACCCGCCCGAGCGGATGGATGATGAATCATTTCTTACGGCCGAGTGCGCCCGGCATGATCCGACGCTGGACGTGGACAAGGTCAAGGAAATGATCCGCAGTACGCGCGAGACGGGTACCCAGTTCGATGCCGGGCTGTTTTACACCGGTGTCTATCGTATGGCCGTGCCCATCATGGAGCAGGGACGGATCGCCATGGTGCTCGGTCTCGGCGTCATCGAAGCAAGCGTCTCCGGGATGGACTACCTGAACGAAATCGCCACTGCCATGGATGACATGAAGCAGCGCATCGAACGCAATATGTACATGTAGAAACGAGGAACAGGAGTTCTGCTATGGACGACCAACGACCCAACATACTTCTCATCCAGTGTGACCAGCTGGCCGCGGGCGCGCTTTCCTTCTACGGAAATGAAGTGACCAAAACCCCGCACATGGATTCGATAGCCGAAGACGGTGTCGTATTCACCAGCGCTTACTGCAACAGTCCGCTCTGCGCGCCTTCTCGCTTTTCCATGATGTCCGGACAGCAGCCTTCACGCATCGGTGCGTACGACAACGGAGCCGAATTTCCGGCCGACATTCCCACCTTCGCCCATTACCTGCGCGCCAACGGGTACCGGACCACCCTTTGCGGCAAGATGCATTTCGTGGGCGGCGACCAGATGCACGGGTTCGAGGAGCGCCTGACCACCGACATCTACCCCGCCGACCATGGCTGGACACCGGACTGGTCCGATCCCGACCGTCGCTTCGACTGGTGGTACCACAACATGGACAGCGTCACCGAAGCGGGTCACAACGAACGCGCCAACCAGATTGATTTCGATGACGAAGTGGGCTTCAAGGCGCAGCGTCATATCTACGATCTTGCCCGGGACAAAGATGACCGCCCCTTCTGCATGACGGTCTCTTTCACCGACCCGCATGACCCGTACATCTGTCCCCAGGAACACTGGGACCGATATAATCACGACGAAATCGACATGCCTCACGTGGGACACGTGCCGTATGAAGAGTGCGATCCGCACAGCAAACGGCTTCGCCACGCCTACAAGATGGGTACGGGCGAAATGGCTCCGGACGATATCCGCAACGCACGCCACGCCTATTACGGTCAGATCAGTTACCTTGATGACAAGATTGGCCGCATCCTCAAGGCGCTTGACGACACGGGAATGCGCGAGAACACGGTGGTTATGCTCACCGCAGACCATGGCGACATGCTTGGTGAACACGGCCTCTGGTACAAGATGTCCCTGCGCGAAGGCTCTGCGCGGGTGCCGTTTGTCATCAGTGCGCCAAAGATGTTCAACGCCGCTCGCGTTGATAAACCGGTCTCCCTAGTGGACCTGCTGCCCACCATGTTGGATCTCGCCGAAGCGCCGCAGCTTCACGAACCGTCCGACACCATGGATGGCTACAGCCTCCTTCCGCTGGCGCGCGACGGCAAAGACCCGGACCGTGGTCCGGTCATTTCCGAATATCTCGGCGAAGGCGCAATAGCCCCCATGGTCATGATACGCGACGACCGCTTCAAATTCATCTGCTGCCCCGTGGATCCGCCCCAGCTTTTCGACTTGAACAACGACCCCGAGGAGCTCGAAAATCTGGCGGACAGCCCGGACTACGCTGAGACGGTCCACTCGTTCCGGCGTAAGGTGGACGATCACGTTGACCTCGAACAGCTCGACCGCAACGTGCACGCCAGCCAGAAGCGCCGCCGCATCGTCTTTGAGTCCCACATGACAGGCCGTCATACCTCATGGGATTACCACCCTCCTTGTGACGCCGCGAACCAGTACATGCGTAATCACTTGGACCTGAACGACGTGGAGTCCAACGCAAGGATCAAGCGAGGGTAGGGCTTGTCCGGTCGCCCCTGCCCGCAGGGGCGACCGGCCTGTCCGTCATTATGGAACCATTTTCATTACTGCTCAAGCCAGCGTCCGCGGACTGCAACCTGCGCTGCGACTACTGCTTTTACCTTGAAAAAAGCTCGCTGTATCCCGGTAGCGGTAAACGCCGCATGACGGATCAGACATTGCGGACGGTGCTGGAACGCTATTTTGAAACAACTCAGCCCGTGTATTCCATGATCTGGCAGGGTGGCGAACCGACGCTCATGGGTGAATCATTTTATAAACGTGTTGTTGATCTTCAAAAAAAACTCGCCCCAAGGGGCGCCCACATTGCTAACGCCCTTCAGACCAATGCAACCCTCATCAAAAACGATCTCGCAGCCCATTTGGCCAAATATCGCTTCCTTGTCGGTTGCAGTATCGACGGTCCCGCGGACTTGCATGACGCGCACCGCCGGACCCGGACTCGACGCAACAGCCACGCCCGAGCAGTACAGGGCGTGCGGACACTTCAGGCAGCAGGTGTTCCTGTCAATGCGGTTGTCCTTGTTTCGGCCACCAATGTATCAGCACCGCTAAAAGTCTATCGGCACCTTCTCGAACTCGGCATACGTCACATCCAGTTCGTTCCCTGCGTGGAAAATGATCCCTCGGGCAAGCCGCTCCCCTTCAGCATTGACGGCAAAACCTGGGGCGAATTCCTGCTTGCTGTTTTCGAACAGTGGCACGCAGCCCACCGCGGCCTTGTATTCATTCGCAATTTCGATTCGGTCATGGCCAAAATGGCTGGCCTTGCGGACACGGAATGTCGCCTTTGCAATCGGTGCGACCAGTATCTGGTGGTGGAGCATAACGGTGACGTGTATCCCTGCGATTTTTATGTCGGCACCGAAATGAAGCTGGGAAACGTCTTCTACGACTCGTTCGAGGCAATGCGAGAGCGGCCCCTGTATTCAAGCTTTTCCACAGCAAAACAGTCCATCCCCACTGGATGCACAACATGCGAACATGCATCCCTTTGCATGGGCGACTGCCCGAAATTCCGTTCAGGCAAGCAAAGGCAAGGTGTCAGCATTCTGTGCAGCGGATGGCAACACTTCTTTCAGGAGGCAAGAGGACGGCTGGAATTGCTGGTCCGCGATGCGGTCCGGTAGTCCGGCTCCGGGTATTTCCCGGACTGTCGAATTTCAAACCAGGAGGAATCATGAAAAAGCTTACCATGTGTCTCACGCTTGTCCTGACATTGCTCATGTACGGCACACAGGCGTTCGGGGCCGAGAAAATCCGTTTCGGTGTTCCGCCGTGGCCGGGCGTGGAAGTAAAGACCGAAATCGTGCGGCAGGTGCTTGAGAAACTGGGCTATGAAACCGAGGAACTCCAGATCGGTCCCCCGATCATCTACAAGGGGCTGGTTTCCGATGAAGTGGATGCCTTCCTCGGAGCATGGGTACCTCAGCAAAATTCGCTTCTGGAACCGCTTCTGGAAAAGAACGCGGTTGAAATAGCCCAGACCAACCTTGAAGAAGCCAAAATCAGTCTTTGCGTCCCGAGATACGCGGCAGAAGCCGGCGTGAAGAGCTTTGCCGATCTGGAAGCGCACGCCGATAAATTCGACAAAACGATTTACAACATTGAAATAGGCTCCCCCATGCATACCGCAATGGATGAGATCATTGCCAATGACGTGGCCGGACTGGGCGACTGGAAGCAAACCGGGGCGACGACCTCAGCCATGCTCATGGAAGCCAAGAGCATCATGAAGGACAAGGGCTGGGTTGCCTTCGCATGCTGGAAGCCCCACTGGATGAACGTCGGAATCGACATGACATATCTCGACGCGGTTCCCGGCACCGAAAAGTTCTCCAGCGACTCCAAAGTGCACACTGTCGTCAGCGCGGAGATGAAGTCGATTCACCCGCAAGCATACCGTTTTCTCCAAAATATCAAAGTAGATTCCGCCACGCAGAGCCGTTGGATCATGGATTACTCCAAAAACGAAATGCCTTTGGATACGGTTGCATCCGAATGGATCGCCTCCAACCCCGACACCCTTGAGAAATGGCTTGCCGGAGTCAAGGCAGCCGATGGCACAGACGCCATGACGCGGCTTGCCGACTGATCTATATTTTAACCAGATTCCTTCCGACAAGGGGACGTTATGTCCCCTTGTCGAAGAATCTCTCCTACTTCTCCATCCCTTTTTGAAGCAACAGCGCACTTGTGCAGCTTTTCATCCGACTCGAATGGGTGCTATGCTTTCCGCAAACTCCGGAGGCAGAGCATGGAATCGAGACAGTTCATCGAAGTCGAGGATCGGTTGGGGGCTTACAATTACAAGCCGCTCGACGTCGTCATCAGCAAAGGTCGGGGCATCTGGCTCGAAGATGTAGCCGGCAACCTGTACATGGATTTTCTTGCGGCATATTCCGCCGTCAATCAGGGCCACTGCCATCCCCGCATCCTGAAAGCCATGACTGATCAGGCGAAGCGGCTCACTCTCACGTCACGCGCCTTTCGTAATGACCAACTCGGTCAATTCTACGAAGAAATCTGTTCGCTCACCAAATCCCACAAAGTTCTGCCGATGAACTCGGGAACCGAAGCCGTCGAAACCGCCATAAAGGCCGTTAGAAAATGGGGATACGAAAGCAAAGGCGTACCGCGAGATCAAGCCGAGATCATCGTTTGTGACAACAACTTTCACGGACGCACCATTACCATCGTCGGGTTCAGTAGCGAGGAACAATACCGGGATGGTTTTGGCCCGTTCACTCCTGGATTCGTCAGTGTGCCCTTCGGGGATGCCGAAGCGTTTGAAGCTGCGATCACCCCGAACACAGTTGGCTTTCTGGTCGAACCGGTTCAGGGAGAAGGGGGCGTCATAGTTCCAGCGGAAGGCTATCTGGCTCAATCCCGCGAGATATGTGACCGACACGGCATCATGATGATCCTCGATGAAATCCAGACCGGACTTGGACGAACCGGGAAGCTTTTTGCCGAAGAACATGACGGGATCGAGGCCGACGCCACTCTGGTGGGCAAGGCTCTGTCAGGCGGCTTCTACCCCATCTCGGCAGTCCTTTCGAACAATGAACTGCTGGGCGTATTCATGCCGGGCGATCACGGGAGTACCTTTGGTGGGAACCCGCTGGCCTGCGCTGTTGCGCGGGAATCGCTGAAGGTCCTTATGGATGAGGGGCTGATAGGCAGGGCCCATGAACTTGGTGACTACTTTTTGAAGAGCCTGAAGAATCTTGATTCTCCGCTTGTAAAAGAAGTTCGAGGCAAAGGGCTTCTTATCGGCGTGGAGTTACTTGAAGAGGTTGGTTCTGCGCGACCGTACTGCGAGTCGCTCATGGGTGAGGGGATTCTTTGCAAGGAAACTCATGACAGCGTGCTCCGCTTCTCGCCACCGTTAGTGATCTCCAGACAGGAGCTGGATCAAGCCTTGGAAAAGATCGCCAAGGTTCTCCGGCCATGAGCTCTGTGCTCAACGCACCGAACACGGTTTGGCCGAATGCTCATTGAAGCCGAGTTTTATGATGGAGAGAGGCCAGTGAAGAGTGAGAAGAGTTGAAATGCTTGAATGGGGATCGGCCCGCTACGTCCGACTTGACCATCTGGGAAGATCTGACGGCATCATCCTTTCCGCCTCGGTCGTAGACATTGTCAGTTCGGTGGCAGCATAAGTTTAGCCTTCGCCATTTGCGCCCCTTCTTTTGCTGAACGTATTGGAACAATACAGTATTGCGGGGAGCCATAGTATCGGGCCGGTCCGATTCTGTTTGGTTTTCCTGTGGGTCGGTTGTCGGTACCACGCAAAAAGGCCCGGTCATTTTGACCGGGCCTTTCAGGAAGAATATCCTGGCAGCGACCTACTTTCACACGAATAGAAAAGCAGTATCATCGGCGATGGAGGGATTGACTTCCGAGTTCGGAATGGGATCGGGTATAACCCCTCCTCCCTGGCCACCAGGAAAATATATAGTTCAATAGGGGGAGAGAGGATATTAAGTAAGTTAGATAAGCCGCACGATCTATTAG
>Ga0182238_1000033_pt1 | contig 58427 bp, 58 predicted proteins | sample hydfrates6_PW_90_FD_132439 | JGI IMG/M metagenome (GOLD analysis project Ga0182238, IMG submission 132439) | Subsurface microbial communities from deep shales in Texas, USA - hydraulic fracturing test 6_PW_90 | ecosystem: Environmental > Aquatic > Deep subsurface > Shale gas/oil reservoir >... | reverse complement strand
TTGACTCCTTCATTGAATTTTTGGTGTTGTAACTATTTAATTCAACGGAGCCAGGCAAATGCCTTTTTTATTTAGATATTTTTAGATTTACAGTTTTTTCTTCACAACATTAATTATACAACCTATAAAAAGTCAAGTTGCAAGCTTAATTGTGAATGAAACAACAAAGTTTTAAAAAGAACAAATTTTTTCATATTATCTTAAGTTTGTAAACCAAAAAGCAAAAATGGGTCTAATTAGTGTCTTCCAGGGAGCAGCCCTCCTGCGGCAGTTCCACTGAAAAAATACCTAATTTTTTAGCACCATAAACAATTACTAAAATAACTGAAACAAAAATAATTAAAGCGTGATCAAATTTAATTCCATTGATAATAAAAGCAATTGTACCTAAAAAGGCGCTGATCACATAGACTGAAATAACTGCCTGCCGCTGGTTCATACCAATTGCCAGCAGTCGGTGGTGAATGTGACCGTGGTCAGCTTCGCCAATCGGGCGGTCATTAAAAATTCGACGAATAATTGCAAAAGTTGTATCCAGAATCGGTACAGCCAGAGCCAGCATCGGCACAAAGATAGTTACCGCCGCTGCACTTTTAAGAGCACCAGTAATTGAAACAGCTGCAATGATATAGCCAATAAACATTGAACCGGTATCTCCCATAAAAACCCGAGCCGGGTTAAAGTTATATTTCAGAAAGCCAAGGCAGCTTCCGGCCAGCAGAACAGCAAGCATTGGAGCTACGACCTGATTTTCCTGCAGGGCAACCGCAAATAAAGTCAAAACAGCGATGATCGAAACCCCGGCAGCCAGACCATCAAGACCATCAATTAAATTGATAGTGTTGATAATGCTGACAATCCAGAAAACCGTAAAAGGTACTGCATAAACACCAAGATAAATAAAGCCACCAAAAGGATTGGTGATAAAGTTAATTTTAACTCCATAATAAATTAAAATTAAAGCCCCAATTATCTGTCCCATAAATTTAATCGGTGCAGAAATTTCAAATTTATCATCCAGCAGACCTAAAAGCAGCATAAAACTGCCGCCCAGCATAATTCCGGTAATTGTTTGATTGGCAGGTAAAAAGAATCTAAGCGGGATCATAAAAGCAAGATAAATTGCAGTTCCACCTGCTGTAGCAATTATCTTTGTATTTATTTTTCTCTCTCCAGGCCGATCAACAAAATTAAATTTGTGGGCCAGCTTAATAATAAGCGGCGTAATGGCCAGAGATAATATTAAAGTAATTATAAAAGCAGCCAGATAAAGCAATTATCTTCCCTCCCTAATGGTACCGGGTACTTGTGAAAATATTCCATAAAAATTATTTATCTGAATATAGGAATATTTTTACAAGTACCCGGTGCCTACATTTTTTTACTTGGTACCGTAAAGTCTGTCTCCTGCGTCACCGAGACCAGGAACAATATAAGCATGATCGTTTAATTTTTCATCAAGTGCTGCTGCCCAGATATCAATATCCGGATGTGCATCCTGAATTTTCTTAACTCCTTCAGGAGCAGCAACTAAAACCATTAGTTTAATACTGCGTGGGTTTCTTTCCTTAATAAATTTAATTGCTTCCATGGCTGTATTCCCTGTTGCCAGCATTGGATCAACAACCAGCAGATCTCTTTCCTCAACATCAGTTGGCAGCTTACAGTAATATTCTACAGCTTCTAATGTTTCAGGCTCTCTATATAAACCAATATGACCAACTCGAGCAGCCGGAATCAACTTTAAAACGCCATCCAGCATTCCCAGGCCAGCTCTTAAAATCGGAACAACTCCCATTTTTTTACCGGCAATCATTTTAAACTTGCCTTTAGTAATTGGGGTTTCAATTTCTACATCTTCTAAGGGCATATCTCTTGTGACCTCATAGGCCATTAGAGTTGCCACCTCGTCAGCAAGCTCTCTAAACTCTTTCGGTCCGGTATTTTTATCCCTCATAATTGCAATCTTGTGTCTAATTAACGGATGATCCATTACATGTAATTCACTCAAAGTTATTACTCCCTTCATATATTATTATTCTACTTAAAGAGGCTCAGTCCTCCTCAATTAGCTCAAAATTCTTTAATTTTTCCAATAAAGCCCTTAAATTATCACGAATTTCATCTCTGGTATCTCGATAATTTTCTTCAGAAAGTCCAAAAGGATCCTGAATATCTCTGGAATCAGCCTCCAGCTCACTCAATTCTTTTAAAGTAAAAATCTTATCTGCAAGATCCGGATGCTTAAGTACCAGAGCCCGACTGTGCCTGCGGGTCATGGTGATAATCAAATCTTCTTCTGTTAATTCAATCTCTTCTATGTTGTGGGAACTGTGTTCGGCCAGATCAATATTAATTTCTGACATTACAGCACTGGCCTTGTCATTGGCATCAGCACCTTTAACTGCCGAAATACCGGCAGAAAGAACTTCCCAATTTTTAGCCTGCAGCTCATCATTTTCTGCAATCAAATCTTTTAAAAGATATTCGGCCATCGGACTTCGGCATGTATTTCCTGTGCAAACAAATAAAATTCTTTTAATTGTCTCCACCTCCCGGCTGAGAATATTGATCAGCAGCCGCAGCTTTGTGAATTCTATTCATAACTGCTTCTCCAATTCCTGCTTTATCCAATTCTTCAATATAAATTTCCTCTATACTCTGATCGGCATCCAGTTTTCTTAATAAATCAAAAAGTTTTTGTGCCAGTTCCTCCGGTGCTTCATGATCAAAAACTCTCAAAATTTTTATATTTTTTTCTGAAAGGTTTTTAATGCTGATTTTACTGTCCCTGGCAGTAATGATCGCAATTTTCTCAGCTTTTGCCCTTTTTAAAGCCTGGTTTAAAACTGAAATCTTATCTTCAAAATTAAAGGTATATAATTTTTTTGTGGGGGCATAGTGGCGGTATTTAGTACCAGGAGAAAGAACCTCCTGATCATCTTTAAGCTCCGCTGCTAAGATAACCTCTTCTCCTAAAAAGTTGGAAATATCTTCGCGGCTGATTCCGCCCGGCCGTAAAACCTTAAGCCTATCTCCTCTTAAATCAACAACAGTTGATTCTACACCAAAATGGCAAAAACCCCCATCCAGAATCAGCGGTATTTTAGTTTTTAAATCATTATATACATGCTCAGCTCTGGTTGGGCTGGGAAAACCGGAAGTATTAGCACTGGGAGCTGCAAGCGGCAGTTCAGCCAGTTCAATTACAGCCAGCATCAGCGGGTGAGCTGGCATTCGAACAGCAATTGTCTCCAGTCCAGCGGAAGTTGTCTCCGGAACATCCTGCTTTTTGGGGAAAATTATTGTCAGCGGTCCCGGCCAGAATTTTTCCATTAATTTTTTAGCTTTTGCTGATATTTCGCCTGCTGCCAGCTGCTTAAGCTGTGATTCGTCAGCAATATGAACAATCAGCGGGTTATCCTGGGGACGGCCCTTGGCTTTAAATATTTTTTTTACAGCCTCAGAGTTCAGAGCATCAGCTGCCAGACCATACACTGTTTCGGTCGGCAGAGCCACAATTTCACCCTTTTTTAAAAGTTCGACTGCCTCAATTACAGCCGGATCCTGTTTTAATTGTGCTCTTAGTTCAAAATCAAGAGCCAGTTTTTTGATCAGGCCAGGCTGAAATTTATTATGGTATTTGGTTTTTTTAATTTCAGTTTTATATTCCATCACATTCACCTGACTTTAGATTCCTGCAGAATAAGTTTATTATGCTTCATTTTCAGACAGTTTTTTTAATACAGCAGAAACTATCCTATCATTTTCAGAATAGTCCTTTTTGACTTCTACATCTTTCCAGCGGTCACCAAAGAGCTCGCTGACTGCTTCAGCCTGCCGATAACCAATCTCTAAAAACAAACTGCCGCCTTCTTTAAGCACCTTTTCGGCCTCTGGAATTAAACGCCTGTAGTAGTCCAGACCATCTTTTCCTGCCTTCAGGGCAGTCTCCGGTTCTTTTTTGACCTCAGGTGAAAGTTCTTCCATCTCTGCCTCAGAAATATAGGGTGGGTTGGAGACTATAATGTCAATCCCCTTAATTTCCCTTTTGATAAATTCAGCCAGCAGGTCACTTTTGAGAATGCTCATCCGCTCACTCAATTCATGTTTTTCCATATTCTCTCGGGCAACTTTTAAAGCCTGAGCAGAAAGATCAACCCCCACCACTTTCGAGTCTTCAAGATAGTGGGCAAGACTGACAGCAATAGCACCACTGCCGGTGCCTACATCAATAATCTGTGGTTTATCAAGTTCCTTATTGCGGCAGTATTCAATAACTGCTTCCACCAAATTTTCGGTGTCCGGACGAGGAATTAAAATTCCTTCTCTTACTGTAAATTCTAAAGACATAAATTCCTTTTTTTCAGTAATATAGGCAACAGGAATATGCTGGGCTCTTTTTTTGATCATCTCACGATAGCTGTTGATTTCTGTGCTTTTTAAGGGATAATCATATTTTACATAAAGATTAATTCTCTCCATATCAAGGAGATCTGCCATCAGCACCTCAGCATCCAGCCGGGAACTTTCGATTCCTCTTTCTGCCAGAAACTGATCACTGCGATTAAGAAGTTCTTTAATGTTCATTTTAGATCTTCTCCAATCTTTTGATGTTATCCTCCTCAATTAAGGGCTCAATTACCTGATCTAAATCTCCATCAAGGATTTTATCCAGCTGATGAACAGTTAGATTGATGCGGTGATCACTTACTCTCCCCTGTGGGAAGTTGTAGGTTCTGATTTTTTCACTGCGGTCACCGGTTCCTACCTGAGATTTCCTGGCTTCAGCTCTTTCCTGCTGTTTTTCCTGCTCTTTTTTCTCCTGCAGGCGGGCTCTTAAAATCCGCATTGCTTTGGCCTTGTTTTTATGCTGGGATTTTTCATCCTGACAGGAAACTGTTAGACCTGTTGGCTCATGAGTAATTCTAATGGCAGAGTCAGTTGTATTTACACTCTGACCACCAGGTCCACTGGAGCGGAAAGTATCTATTGTTAGGTCATTAGTATTAATCTCAACATCTACTTCTTCTGCCTCCGGTAAAACAGCTACGGTTGCAGTTGAAGTATGAATCCGCCCACTTGACTCAGTTGAAGGCACCCGCTGAACCCGGTGAACTCCACTTTCGTACTTTAGATATTTAAAGATATCTGTCCCTTCGATGGTAAAGATGATTTCTTTAAAGCCGCCAGAACCTGATTCGTTGGCACTCATAATTTCTACCTTCCAGCCTCTGCCTTCGGCGTAACGGGTATACATTCTGTAGAGATCAGCGGCGAAAAGTGCTGCTTCGTCTCCACCGGCTCCAGCTCTGATCTCCACAATAACGTTCTTTTCGTCATTGGGATCATCAGGCAGCAGCATAATTGGCAGCTTTTCTTCTAATTTTTCTTTTTTGGGCTTCAGTTCTGCAATTTCTTCTTCAAAAAGAGCCTGCATTTCTGGATCATCATCAAGCTCCATCATTTCTTCTGCTTCCTGAATCCCCTCTTTTGCTTCTTTATATTCTTTATATTTGTCTACAATCTTTTTTAACTTGGCATGTTTTTTTAACAGCTTCTGATACTTATCACTGTCATTAATTACCTCTGGATCACTGAGTTTTGAATTCAACTTTTTATAATTATCTACCAGTTTATCCAGTTTTTCCTCTAAATTTTCTAAATCAAACATTTATATTTCACCTCATATTATCTTAAAATTAAGAGCAGATTATTCCCCTTTGATAGCGTGACAGCTTCTGCAGCGGGCCTCATAAACCTCGGAGGCACCAACTAAAATAACCGGGTCATCTTTTGCCGCCGGTTCACCGTCAATTAAACGCTGGGTTCTGCTTGCGGGTTCTCCACACTGGATACAGATAGCATGCAGTTTATCAACATATTCAGCTCTGGCCATTAATTCCGGCATGGGACCAAAGGGTTCACTCCGGAAATCTCTATCCAGACCGGCCAGAATTACTCTAATTCCTTTATCAGCCAGATTTTCACAAATTTCTACTAAATCTTCATGAAAAAATTGAGCTTCATCAATTCCAACAACATCAACATTATCATCAATCCGCTCCAAAATTTCTTCTGGATGATCAACCGGAACTGCTTCTATACTGTCTCCACTGTGAGAAACAACATCTTTTTTGCTGTAGCGATTATCTAAAACTGGTTTAAAAACTTTTACCTTCTGTTTGGCAATTTTGACCCTCCGTAATCTGCGGATTAATTCTTCACTTTTCCCGCAGTACATTGGACCTGTAATGACCTCAAGCCAGCCGCTTTTTGTAATTTTATACAATTCTTCCACCTCATCATTAGTTTACTGATCATAGTTTTAAATAAAAATTAAATCAAAAACTAACTCATTTAAGAGCCAGTTTATGAAAATTTTTCTAAAAAAAAAGCAGAGCAATTAAGCCCTGCAGCAGAAAAAAGGATTTCTTTACCGTCCTACTCAGAATCTTCTTCTGAGCTTTCGTCTGAAATCCCATATTTTTTATTAAATCTTTCGACACGACCACCTTTTTTGGCTTTACGCTGTTTTCCTGTATAGAATGGATGACAGCTAGAACAAACTTCTACCCTGATATCTTCTTTAGTTGACTTAGTTTTATAAACCTCGCCGCAGGCACAGGTTATTGTGGTTTCTTTTACGTCTGGGTGGATTCCTTCACGCATCTATATCACCTCTCTTGCATACATAATTGTTGTTACACCGATTATTTTATGTCTCAAAAATCGGGCTGAAGACATAAATCTTCACGCTAAGATTTATTATAACACAGGCCTTTTAGTGTTGCAAGGGAAAAAGCCTGTGTTTTTAGCAGCATACTACAATAATAATAGACAGGATTAGTTAAAGTTATTGACTTCTCCATAAATAATATGGTTGCTTTTCTCAATGACATTCATTATATTTGACTTAGTAACACTTGGGTCTTCACTATAAATATTTTTAAAATCTTCTTCTGAACCTATGTTAATCTCTACAACAGCTATTTTTATATAATTATAGCCCGAAAAACCATAAACATAATAGTTTTGATTAGAATTGGTTTCTAAAAGATCTAAAGCAAAATAAAATTCAGTTTCACTTCTACTACTTACACCACCATTGTAATTAACAAAATGATAGGATTGACTGTTATCATCTTGAACTAATGTATATGAAAAATCTGGATCAAATCTTTTATTTCCAAATCGATGCAATGTCCATTCTCCATTTTCAACCTGACCAAGATCACTTTCATTCAAAATTCCCTCAGCAATAAATTTATACTCTAGGTCTTCGTTATCCAGCCGTTCAAAGAAAACAGTCTCTCCTTCATAAACATTACCCTGGTCAATGTTGGCATTTATAAAATCTATTTGCGGCTGTCCAGAATCCAGAGTTTCATATTCTTCTTTGAAGGTTAAAAATTGAGCTTCAGTTAAACCTGACATTATGATATATTCATGATCTGCAATCCCCATCAGATATTTAACTTCTGGATTGTCAGTTTCTGCTAGAAAGTAAGTATATTCGTCAGTAATACTATAATGACCACCTGTAAATGTAATTGTTTGATCAAAAGCTTCGCCATCTAAAGTTTCAAGATAAATTTCATAGTCCCATTCGGTTCCACCAGGTCTTTTCAGCTGAAAATAACCAGAAGTATTACCACTTGTTTGAGCCGCATAGACTACTTCGTTCTCAACCATCACAAAATCCATCGAAGTATCAGAACTAATATTTATATCAGCATCTAAATTCCGATAACTATCTGACTCTAATTCTATATAAGAGCTTCCACCCTCGATACTTTCTAAATTGTAAAGTCCATTCGCATCTGTATAAGTTACCTTTCCATTAATTCTAACCTCTACATTTTCAACTGGAATCCCCTGTAAATCAATAATTTCTCCGCTAAGCTGATAGGTTTCTCCATTAATATCAGAAAACATATCATCACCAAAATCTCCGCCGAAACATCCACTTAAGATGAAGATTGAAATTAATAAAATTAATGCTAATTTTATTTTTTTCATTACTCTTTTCCCCTTTATATTTAGAATTTTAGACTATAGTAGAATCTGGAGCCTACGCCATTTATTTTTGTTAAATTTATATTATCAAAAGTCAAATCAAAACCTAAGTTATTATTTTTATAAGATAATAAATGTAATTTATTGGGGACATCAAACCCAATTGAAAACAAGTTACCTTTATAATCATAAACTATACTATTTTTAAATGACCAGTAACTTTTTTTTGAGAAATCACCTAAAAAATATTCTCTGGCTGTAAGTTCAGAAACAAAAACCCAGCTCCCAATTTTTTTATTTAAATCAATTGTAAGGGCTTTAGGCAGATCCATCTCATAGTCAAACTCTTTCCACTTCCCTTTTATACTGGCATCATAATTAATAAAACCTTTTTCATCTAAATAAGCTGTATCAGAATCTATTTTGCTATACTCATAACGCATTTTCTCCCATTTAACAAATCCTAATAAATTATTGATGTATATAGTTAAGTCTAAATTGTTTTCTAGTTTAATTTCTCCACCTAAACCTAAGGATATCCCATAATTTTCACTATCTTTATGAAGAAAATAATTATTTGAATTTCCTTTAACTAGTAAAGGGGTCTCAAAAAAGGGATTACTATGTTCTGTTATGTCAAGATTCACTTTATAATTTCTATTTTCTATTGTTTTACCTTGAATATAATTAAAACCGAAAATTAGAGAATGTTTGGTTTTATTACTCTGAATTAGATCAGTTTTATATTTCAATTCTAAAATATTTAAATCAATTACTGAATTATTAATTTTTATATCTTTAAATTTATCTTTATTATTATAATTATTAATTCTATTAATTAATTCAATCGCATTGTTTGAAATATAATAAAATTGATTTTTGAGGCGATAATAACTCAATTTTATATCTTGATTTTGAATTTGAATCCCCTCTTTTATCAGATCTCTATGCTCTATATCCTTTTTTGATGAAGAAGAAACATAAGATAAATCTGAAAGAGATCCATTTTGGATTAATATTATTTCCTTAATATTTAATGTGTTATTATAAATATCTCTTTGAAAAGATAATTTATTATCAAATGCTTTAACATTCGTCGAAAAAATTATTACTATCAAAACTAAAACAAAAAGACACCCGATAAAAAATCGGGTGTCTTTAATTTTAAATCTAGAATAATGATTCAAAGTCGCCACTTTCGCTACCATCCTTATAATAATAAACCTTAACAATTCCATCTTCTTCTCTTATCTTAGCTAAAGTCTTACCTTCAGCATCTTTAATATAACTATTTTCAGGATCCAACTGTCCATTAGTATAAACATAAGAGAATTCGATGTTATTCTGATTAGTCAATAATGCTTTACCATTTTCACCCTCTGTCTCGATAAAGCCAGTGATACTTTTATCACCCTTTTTAATATTAACTTCATTATAACTGTAGTCATTAATTATCTCTTTCGTTTCTTTTTTAGGGTCGTAACTAACACTAGAATCCAAACTAACTGTTAAATTTTCGAATCCTTCATAGCCAACATTACCAACAAAATCTATATCTCCCATAAAATCAGTTTCTTCGACAGTTTTAAGTCCATTAAAACGTTCAACATTTAATGTTCCATCCCACCATGTTTGAGGAGATTCGAATAAAGTTCTCATATTAATTTCAGTTAAAACCAATTCTTCTCTCTGACTATTGTATCTTGATACTAGATTAATATAATCTGCAGCAACAGTCGTATTATTTGAAGCTAACAGAGTATCAAATTTACCTTTCGCATTTATTTCTAAATATTTGATATCAGTTGTATTATTATAAATTTCTGAACTGGTTAACTCATTGCTATTCCAAAGTTTACGGAATTGATCTTCAAATTCTCTTTCTGTATCAACGACTAGTCGACCATGAAATTTAAAAGAATCTGCCAGAGAAATCTCTCCGTCCAATACTGTATCGATATTTATCACATTATTATCACTACTAATATCATTTAGCCTGATGTCCTCTTCTAAACTTATATCTAAGTAAGCAGAATAATTTTCTCCAGTATAATCACCTTTAATAAACATCCAGTTATCCTCAGGAATAGTTAATTCAAAAGTAGTTGTTTGAGTAGTTTCATCAATTATATCAATAACTTTCTCTGGGGTTTGATTATCTGGATTAATATCTATCATACCAATAAATTTATTTGTGCTTTTATCCTTATTAATTTCATATTCAAACTTAATATCATTTAGATCTATTTTATCTATTTCAGTAGTCTCGTCAACATCATATTTACCTGGAAAATCAGTGAAAATATAAATTTCATTACCATCTGAATCAGTTATTTCCCAGTACCATCTCTCCATATTCATCATTTCAATAAAATGCTCTCTCATTTCTGAATCTGTCATTTGAGAGCCATCTTTAAGTTCAGATAATTTATAAACTTTCGGATCTGTTTGACCCGGTATGTTATAAATAAAATCAGTAGTAAATAAACCTTTAATATTCTCATTAAACTCAGCTGTAAAGCCTTCAATATTTTCACCAATGATTTCAGCATTTTCAGCCAGTATTTCATCCTGCTTTTTGAATGATTTATCAGCAAAAACTCCAGCATTTCTAACAAAAGAAATCATTTCTTTCGCTTTTACAGCATCTGATTTATTTGTCTCAATTGTATTTTCTAAATCAGCATCAATTTCTGTGAATACAGCTTTAGATTCCTCAGAAATTTGTCGTTCATTATTTTCATTTATTTCAAAAATCTTTTTGAAATCCTCTTCGTTTTCAGGCACTAAACCTTTATCTAGAACATTAGTTCTTAATTCGCCAACATCTTTAGAAGTCAACTTAACCTCTGATCCCGACTTCTTTTTTTCCTCAATCAAGAGAGTAATTATTGTGGATTCAGGATTTGCATTTGCTAACCCCTCGCTGTCTAGACCATCAACTTCAGGAACAAAAGTTGATAAATAAAGACCATCATCTCTAGTAAATGAAATTACAACATTAGATCCTTTTTCCACCTGAACGCTATAACTATTATCGGTTCCAACTTCTACAGACTCTGCAATTATTTTACCAGTATCAAAGTTTCTTGCAATACCAATAAATTCACCCTCATTAGATAAGCTATTAACAGAACTAACCTTCACAGTACCTCCAGGTGGCTGAACAGTTCCACTTAAGGTGACCTGTTGAGTTGCTGGGCTTTGATCATCGTCTCCCGGTAAACTGCCATCACTAGAGCAGCCCGTAATTAAAAGACTCACAAATAAAACCATTGCTAAAAAATAAAAAACTTTTCTTTTTTTCATTTTGTAATTCCTCCCTGTTTTTAAAAATAAAAAAAGTCAAATTATTTAATTGACTTATTTACTTTTTCTATATAAATATTAATATTCCTTCTTTATATTTAAATTTATATAAAAAAAGACAAAGTTTGACATTTATATATAAAAAAAGACACCCAACTAATATTAGCCAGGTGTTTTACAATCAAACTATTTACATTTTCAAAATATAGCTAATCCTTAAATACCTTATCCAGCATCTCAAGCAGTTCCTCATTGTCCTGAGTATTTTTTAGCTGTTTTAAGAAAGTATTCATCAGCTCATAATCTGTCATATCCTGAGTCTGCTGACGAAGCTTCCAGATAATCTCCAGCTCTTTTTCGCCTAAGAGCATCTCTTCTTTTCTAGTTCCGGAGCGGTTGATATCAATCGCCGGAAAGAGCCTTCTCTCTGCCAGACGACGGCTTAAGTGCAGCTCCATATTACCTGTACCCTTAAACTCCTCGTAAATTACATCATCCATCCTACTGCCGGTATCAACTAAGGAAGTAGCAATAATTGTTAAGCTGCCGCCTTCTTCAATATTCCGGGCAGCACCAAAAAATCTTTTGGGGAAATGCATAGCTGTTGGATCAAGTCCACCGGAGAGAGTTCTACCGCTGGGTGGAATGGTCACATTGGCAGCTCTGGCAAGCCTGGTAATACTGTCTAGAAGTATAACTACATCATTTTTGTGCTCAACCAGCCTTTTGGCCTTCTCCAGCACCAACTCAGCTACCTGAATATGCTCCTCAGGCGGCTCATCAAAAGTTGAAGCTATTACCTCTGCATCAACCGAGCGCCTCATATCTGTTACCTCTTCCGGCCGCTCATCAATTAAAAGAATCATCATCTTACTTTCCGGATAATTATAGCGAATACTGTTGGCTACTTTTTTTAAGAGTACAGTTTTTCCAGCTTTAGGAGGAGAAACTAAAAGTCCACGCTGCCCCTTGCCGATAGGAGCAATTAGATCTATCATCCGGGAAGAAATTTCATTTTTGTGGTACTCCAGCTTATATCTCTCTTCCGGATAAAGAGGAGTTAAATCCTCAAAGTGTGAGCGCTCCCTTGCTTTTTCCGGATCCTGATAGTTTACTGCCTCAATCCTTAAAATAGCAAAATATTTTTCATTATCCTTGGGCTCCCTGACCTGACCGGAAACAACATCACCGGTCCTTAAATCAAAACGCCTGATCTGGGAAGCAGAAATATAGATATCATCACTGGATGGAATATACTTAGAAGGCCTAAGAAAGCCATAGCCTTCACTCTGGATAATCTCGAGGACACCTTCAGCAAAGATATTACCTCCTTTTTCTGTTCCCTTCTTTAGAATAGCAAAGATTAGATCCTTTTTCCGCATCTGCGAATAGCCGCTGACATCCATCTCCTTTGCTATTTCGTGTAATTCTGTTATAGTTTTTCTTTCTAACTCACTGATGTTAAGCACATCAAGTCCACCTTTCTTTATTTTCCCTGTTTTATTTAAAATTATATTGTTCGAATGAATAAATATTTATGTAAATCTTATAAAAGTAATAATCATTTAAAAAAGAAGATCTTACTCACCAATTTAGTGGCCAATCACTGAGTCATTTAAGAATATTATTGTTGTTTGCTAATCCTGCCGCAGGAGGCGGCAATAGATTAGGTTGCCTCATTTATATTAACCGAGTAATTAATTTCAAATTTTGAATGATATTTATATTTTTGTCTGCAAACTCTAGTCGATGTAACTTAATAAATTACTTAGAAAAAGTTAATGATTAGCAGAGTTAAAACTGACCGAAGAACACGAGGTTCTGAGCTGACTGCTGCACAGGATGTGCCGATCAAGAAGGAAGTCAGTTTTAACTCTAATAAGAATTCTACTTTTTCTTGTAATTAAATTTGGAACGAGACTAGGGTTTGCAGACAAAATATTTAAGTCAATAACAAAAATTTGAAATTAAATTACGTTCAATCCTAACTGAAAAAGCAGATAAACTCCTGCAAAATAAACTACTGTGGCTGCAATCGCATCCCAGCCCATCCACATAAACGAGCGGCGTGAGCGATAAAACAAACCAATTAAAATTATTGTTGCCATCACAATACCTACCGTTGCAGTTAAAATATGTACTATGCGGGCATCTTCTAATAAAACTCCCTGCCGGTAAAAAACATCGGCAAAGAAAATAACTGTCATATTGAAAATATTGCTGCCGAAGACATTTCCGACTGCCATATTATAGGCACCGATCTTAATAGCGGAAATAGTTGCCACGAGTTCCGGCAGTGAAGTTGCCGCTGCCACCATTATTGAACCAATAAAACTTTGATCGATTCCGGTCAACATTGATATCTGATCAGCAGTAATAGTTAAACGATAGCCGCTAAAAACAATTACAACTGCACAGAGAGCAAAGCCCATCAGAGCCTTATTTAGAGTGTAATCTGGATTTGGATCCTCTTCCTTGACAGGATCATCTGGATCAAGAGGATTTTTCTTATCATAACGGTAAATCATCCGCACACTTACAAGATAAGTAAGCAGCAGAATGATACTATCTACTCCAACTCCAAAAATACTTAAATTAAAGTTCATAAAATGAGATAAAATTAGGCTGAAGACTACCAGGGCTGAAAGTAAAACACCTACCAGACCGGAAAGAATGTGGCTGTAGTTAACTCGAAGTAGTAGTGGACCTTTGCCCTGCAGCAGATCAGCAAAGGCTAAAATAACAAGGTTAAAAGTATTACTCCCAAAAGCATTACCGACTGCAATATCCGGTGCTCCAACAAGAGCCGAACTGATGCTGGTTACCAGTTCCGGTAAAGAAGTTGCCATTGCAATTAAAATACCACCAATAAAAGCCTGACCCAGTCCACTTTTATCAGCAATTATATCGCCAAATCTTGATAAATAAGTTCCTGAAATTATAATAAAAACTGCCATTAAAATAAATTCTAACCAAAGCTGTGTCAAATAAACCCTCCTCATCTTTCAACACGGATACTGATAAAATACTTCAAACTCATAATTGTTATATGGAAATATTTTACAAGTATCCGGTACTAATAATAGTTTAAAATAGAAAACCGGATACTTGTGGAAAAATTTTACAAGTACCCGGTACCTATAACTTAACTTACCAAGCTTTTCCGTCACTACCTAAAATCTTGATTTTTTCTTTTACTTTTTCTGCAATTGCATCTCTACCAGGTCCACAGTATTTACGTGGATCATATAATTCTGGCTTTTCAGCAAAGATTTCCTTAACTTTTGCAGTAAATGACTGCTGGAAATCAGTATTTACATTAACTTTATTTACACCAAGGCTTACTGCCTTTTCTAAGTCTGCAGCAGAAATACCAGAAGCTCCGTGAAGAACAACAGGCATATCAATTAAGCCCTTAATAGTCTTTAGTCTTTCAAAATCTAACTCAGGATCACCTTCGTAAACACCGTGAGCAGTACCGATTGCGATTGCAAGGGCATCTACACCAGTGGCTTCGATGAATTCTTTTGCCTGATCAGGATTGGTATACATTGCATCTTTTTCTTCAACTGTATGGTCATCTTCTGTACCACCAATTGTTCCTAATTCTGCTTCTACACTTACACCAACATTATGAGCTGCTTCTACAACTTTTTTAGTTAGGGCAATATTTTCTTCAAAAGGCTTTTTAGAAGCATCAATCATTACAGAAGAAAATCCTGCTCTAATACACTTCATAATACTCTCAAAGTCACTACCATGATCAAGGTGTAAAGCCACAGGAATATCAGTATTTGCTGTAGCAGCCTCTACCATCTTCATTACATAATCCATACCGATGTAGCGGATAGCACCTTCACTTGCCTGTAAAATAACAGGTGAGTTAAGTTCTTCTGCTCCCATCATAATTCCCTGCAGGAATTCCATGTTGTTGATGTTAAATCCACCTACTGCGTAAGTTCTCTTGTGTGCGTCCTGTAAAATATCTGCCATTGGTACTAAGTTCATAATTAATATCCTCCTTATTAAATATTAATCCAGGGTCTTTTAAAAATTATTTGGTTTTCCCTGAATAGAATGCAGCTGCACGCTGTTTAGCTGTCGCAGATTTTTTAAATCTTCTTTATCAACAGCTTCTATATTTAAACGCGAGCCGCAGTTGTTACAAATTAGTTGAATTTTATCAGAAAATAGTTCTATATTTATATCATCACTGCCGCATTCACAGCTTAGAGCTCCCTCAGCAGCAATGTCATGAATAATATCAAGCGCCTGCAGCATAATCTCAGGGTTTTTAAAATCATCAAAACCGAGTTCTGCTGCCATTAACTCCAGATCCTGCTTTTCCTTTTTTATTTCGTCATTAACCAGAGCTGGAGGTCCAAAAAATCCCGGGTTCAGACCCGTATCCCTGCAGGAAAGAGGTTGTAGATAATTTGAATGCCAGAAATCCTGGGCAGAAAATATCTCCTTATGTGCCTTATCACAGTGCAGACAGAAATAATTGATCTGCACCTGAGAATTTTCTTTTCTCAGCAGGGCAGCCTTTTCCGCTCCACAGCTGCAGCTTAACTGCTTTAGTTCTCCCACCGGCAGTTCAAAGATATTTACCTTTTCCTTTTCCAGACGACCACAGGCAGGACAGCTTAAAGCAATTGTTGTTGAAAGATTGATTAACATTATATATCCCGGCCTGTAAACTTGAGGCCAGGTCTTCACCTCCTTAACCTAATTATTCTTCATTGATTGTGAAAATCCTTTTTTGAATCTCAAAAATTAGGTTAAGGCTTAGAATACTGCTAATTATCCTCTTTAACAATTCGCTTAATTTCTTTAATCCGAACTCTGTGCTCTTCAGTTTTAAAACATTCAGCAAATGCTTCACTTTCATATTCATAACCGGCTTTAGAAGCTTCCAGATACTTCTTATTTACAGCTTTTTTGATCATTTTGACAGCCTGAGTTGAGCGCTCTGTGATTTCCAAAGCCAGTTCTCTGGCCTCAGAAAGCAGGCTGCGGGGAGTAACAACTTTATTAATCAAGCCCAGCTCATAGGCTAAAGCTGCATCAATAATATCACCTGTATATAATAATTCTTTTGCTTCTGCCTCACCGATCAGACGCGGCAGCCTCTGGGTTCCTCCAAAAGCAGGAATAATCCCCAATTTAACTTCCGGCTGACCAAAACGGGAGCGGGTTGAAGCAAGCCGAAGATCACAGGCCAGACTGATCTCCATCCCACCACCAAGGGCATAACCATCGATTGCTGCTATGACGACCGGATCAGCTTCCTCGATTAAACTGCAGAGCTGCTGTCCTTTTTGGGAAAGCTTCTTTGCCTGCTCAAAGTTCAATTTTTCCAGATAATCAATATCTCCGCCGACCGAAAAAGCTCTGCTGCCTTCTGAAGTTAAAATTACCGCTGCTGCTTCCTCAGCTTCGAATAGTTCTTCTAGCGTCTTTTGCAGTTGGTCTAATAGTTCTTCATTATAAGCATTTAAAACTTCCGGCCGGTTGATACTGACAGTTGCTACCGGAGAATCGAAGTCACATTTGACTAAATCCCCTGCCATGTTTTTTCCCCCTCATTACTTACTCTTCTTTGTAATCAAGTGCTGCTTTAATAAAGCTGACAAATAAAGGATGTGGTCTATTTGGACGTGATTTAAATTCCGGGTGGAACTGTACCCCTACAAACCAGGGATGGTCAGGTACTTCAACTATCTCGACCAATCTTTCATCAGGTGACAATCCACTTAAAATCATACCGGCTTCTTCAATCTTTTCCCGGTAGTGATTGTTGAACTCATAGCGGTGGCGGTGACGCTCATAGATAACCTCTTCCTGATAAGCATTACGACTGATGCTCTCTTTTTCCAATTTACAGGGATAGAGGCCTAAACGCATGGTGCCGCCCATATCTTCTACATCGTGCTGATCAGGCATTAGAGCAATTACCGGCTCTTTTTCCTCTTCGTCAAATTCACTGCTGTTTGCATCTTTCAGATTGAGCTCATTGCGGGCATACTCAATTACCGCACACTGCATTCCGAGACAGATTCCAAAATAAGGAACCTTGTTTTTGCGGGCATATTCTACTGCCTTCAGCTTACCTTCGATGCCGCGGTCTCCAAAACCACCTGGAACTAAAATCCCATCGAGATCGGCAAGTTCCTTTTCCGCCTCAGCCAGAGTTTCTAAATCCTCAGCATAAACATATTCTATCTCAACTTTACAGTTGTTGGCAATTCCTGCATGAGTAAATGATTCTGCTATACTTATGTAGGCATCAGGCAGCTCGACATATTTACCAACTATTCCAATTTTAACTTTGTGGTCCCGATCTTTAATCTTATCAACCAGGTCAATCCAGTTTTTAAGATCTGCTTTTTTAACCCGATCAGTTAATTTTAATTTGTTGATTACATTTTCAGCCATTCCCTCTTTTTCCAGCATCAGAGGAACTTCATAAATATGTTCTGCATCAACAAGCTGAATAACATCCTCTTTTTCCACGTTACCAAAAAGAGAAATTTTATCCTTAACTTCCTGAGTCAGCTCTCGCTCAGAACGGCAGACAACTATATCCGGCTGAATACCGATACTGCGCATTTCCTTAATACTGTGCTGGGTGGGCTTGGTTTTCAACTCACCGGCTGCCTTCAGATAAGGAACCAGGGTACAGTGTAAATAGAGAATATTATCCCGGCCCAGATCATTTTTCAGCTGTCTAATTGCTTCCAAAAAGGGCAGACTCTCAATATCACCAACTGTTCCTCCAATCTCTGTCAGAACCACATCAGCATTGGTTTCTCTCCCAACTCTGGTTACCCGGTCTTTAATCTCATCTGTAATATGCGGAATTACCTGGACTGTTGCTCCCAGATAATCTCCCCGGCGTTCTTTTTGAATCACCGAGCCGTAAATTTTACCGGTGGTTACATTGTTGCTCTGACTTAAATTGGTGTCAATAAAACGCTCATAATGGCCTAAATCCAGATCAGTTTCGGCACCATCATCAGTCACAAAAACCTCACCGTGCTGATAGGGGCTCATTGTACCTGGATCATAATTAATATAAGGATCGAATTTCTGAATGCTGATTTTAAGACCTCTGCTTTTAAGCAGGCGGCCCAGGGAAGCTGCAGTTATCCCTTTACCAAGAGCAGAAACCACTCCTCCGGTTACGAAAATATACTTGGTCATTTTTGCTATCTCCTCCACTTTTAATCTTGAATTTAATTTAAGTATTTATGTAAGAAGAAGATTTACCATAAATATTTTAGCAAATCTCCCTTATTTTAAAACTCTACTAGTTATTTTCCTAAACTGACAGATTTATAGCTACATCTGCTCCGGTGCACTAATTCCAAGCAGGGTTAAAACATTTTTGAGAACCTGACGGGCAGCATTTACCAGATAAAGTCTTGCCTGAGCCAGTTCCTTACTGTCAGTATTTACCCGACAGTTATTATAGAATGAATGGAAAGCAGTTGCAAGGTCATAGGCATAAGTTGTCAGGTGATGAGGCTGTCTCGATTCAGCAATCATTTTTATCTCTTCCGGTAATTTTGCCAGCATTTTCATCAGCTCAAGCTCTGCCTCATGTGTCAGTAAGTCTAAGTTTTCCGCATCTGCTTTAAGCTCAGCATTATCTAAAATACTGTGAATTCTGGCATGGGCATACTGCACATAATAAACCGGGTTATTGCTGGATTCTTCTTTGGCCAGCTCCAGGTCAAAGTCAAGGTGGCTGTCAGTGCTCCGCATCACATAGTAGTAGCGGGCTGCGTCTGTACCAACTTCCTGATTTACCTCTTTCATAGTCACAAAACTGCCTGCTCTTTTGGACATCGGCACCTTCTTACCATTACGAAGCAGAGTCACCATCTGGACCACAATTACTTCCAGAATATCTTTATCATAACCAAAAGCTTCAATTACAGCTTTCATTCGCGGAATATAGCCGTGGTGGTCAGCTCCCCAGACATTAATCAGTTTATCAAAACCTCGCTCCAGTTTATCTAAATGATAGGCCATATCTGCTGCCAGATAGGTTGGTGAGCCGTCTGATTTGATAATAACTCGATCTTTATCATCTCCAAAATCAGTTGATTTAAACCAGAGAGCATCTTCTTTTTCAAAAATATAACCCTTATCTCGCAGCAGGTCAATAGCCTGCTCAATTTTATCGGGATGAAGAGTTCGCTCACTGAACCAGTTATCAAATTCGATTCCGAATTCTTCTAAATCCTCTTCAATATCTGCCAGCATTTCCTGGTAGGCATATTCGCGGCAGATTTCAAGCTGCTGCTCCTCGTCTTTTTCCATTAGCTCTGCCCCGTGCTCATCATATAAATCCTGAGCAATTTCTTTTATATAATCACCGGCATAAACATCCTCAGGCATTTCAATATCTTCACCCAGAATTTCTCGATATCGTAAGAGAGTTGATTTACCAAGAATATCCATCTGATTTCCGGCATCATTGATATAGTATTCTTTTTCCACATCATAACCTGCAGCTTCCATGATTGAAGCAGTTACATCTCCAACTACAGCTCCCCGGCTGTGGCCTACATGTAAAGGTCCGGTCGGATTAACTGAAACAAATTCCACCTGCACCCTTTTGCCTTTACCGGCATCAATTTTACCATAATCCGCTGCTCTTTTAGTAATGATTTTAAGGTTATTCCAGAGCCAGGCATTTTTAAGCTTAAAATTAATAAATCCCGGGCCAGCAATATTAATATCCTCTACAATATCACTTTCAAAATTTTCTACAATAATTTCGGCAATTTTGCGGGGGTTCATCCCTGCCTGTCCTGCTAAAACCATGGCCAGATTAGTAGCATAATCTCCGTGACCTTTTTCGCGCGGCACCTCAATTGAAACCTCAGGCACCTTTTCTAAATCCAAGTCTCCATCATAAATTGCTTTTTTTACACTTTCGACCAGAAAACTGATTAATTCAGCTTCCACAGCGGCCTGTAAATTTTTCTGCAAAACAAAAAACCTCCTATAAATTTTACTTTGTAATTTTATAATTTATTTTCAAATGGTGTTCAGCGTTTAACTCTCCACCCAAAAAGACCTGATAGTTAATTCTAATCAGGCCGGAATTATCACTGATTTCCATTTCCAATCTCTTAGTTTTAACAGCCATTTTAATTTCACCATAGGCCGTCTTAAAATAACCTTCCTGCTTTTTGCCGACCCTAAAATCCTGTTTCATAGCTGCAGGTTCCTGACGCAGAAGCAGCACCCGCTCCCGCTCCGGATCAATTTTAACGATTGTCTGGGAGCCATCAATACCTTCAGCATCATCAAGATAACTCAGGTATAACTTTTCATTTTTTATATAAAATTCTCCCTGATACTGGTTGTTGATCTTTTGTTTTTCAGGATCATCAGTAAGTTTCTGTAAATTTTCTAACTTGATAGAACAATTTTTACTCATACTTTATTAATTCACTCCAGAATTTTATAATTTGAAAAAACCACAGCCCAAATTTTAACTGCGGTTTTTAGATTCTATATTTTAATATTTTTACCAAATTCTACTGCTGACTGGTGGTTCTTAATTGCTTTGAAATTCTTGACAATACAGCCCTGAGATTCGAGAGCTGCCATTACCTTTTTTAAAGCCTTATTCGTTGCAAAAAAGCGAGGTTTAACATAGGCAACAGCATCTTTACCGACAGTTCTTTTGGCTTCAGAAAGAAATGAACTTAAAGATTCGTCTATTTTCCCTCTAAAAATCCCCTTAGTCGGACTGCCCGCTAAAATAAGGTCATAGGGATAAAAGGAGACTCCATTCCCCACATCATTTGTGTTTTTGATATCTACTCTAAACCCCTTTGATTCTGCCCCTTCTTTTATACCCTCTGCTATATCTTTAAGATCAGCATCAGGTGTATGTATAATTAGTAAACGCTGCACTGATAACCCTCCTTTTTTTAATCAATCTTAATTTTATCATAAAAGATTAAACTTTTACAGGGTAATCGGCAAGAAAATATAAAAAACCTCTCTTCTTATAATAAAATAAAAAGAGAGGCTTTCAAATCAAGCAAAATTTTATTATTTTAGACCCAATTTGTTTACCAGTTTATCCTTTGGCATATAACCAACAAGCTTATCTTTTACCTTGCCGTCTTCCATTACTAACATAGTTGGAATACTCATGATTCCATAGCGGGAAGCAGTAGACTGGTTTTCATCAACATTTAATTTAGCAACCTTAATCTGGTCACCATATTCGTTTGCGATATCTTCTACTACAGGTGCCACCATTCTACAGGGACCACACCATTCTGCCCAAAAATCAACTAAAACTTTTTTGTCTGCGCTTAAAACTTCACTGCTGAAGTTTCCATCTGTTACTTTTACCGGTTTACTCATATTGAATTTCCTCCTGTGTTGTGTTTATTTGAACCCGGTCCAAAACGGTCGTTTTGGACCGGGTACAAGTGAATAAAAATACTAAGTCTTTATTTTAGCTTGCTGCTACTGCTAAATCCTGAATCTTTTTCAGAATTGTTTTGGCAGGTACTGCTCCAACCTGTTCGTCTGCACCAGAGTTAATAACTGTTTTTGGTACTCCGGATACATTGAAGCTGGAAGACAGTTCTTCAAATTCCATTGCCTCTACCATTTCTCCTCTGACCTTAGGGTTGAGCATTGCCATCTGATGGGCAACTCTAACCGCACGAGGACAGTATGGACAGGTAGGTGTAATAAATACCTGCAGCAGTACATCAGAATCAATAGCTTTTACTTCTTTTTTGATATCTTCAGAAAGGTCTATTCTTTCATGGTCAGACATATCTAAAATATCTTCAATTAATGAAGTAAATTCATAGCCTGAAGGAATTCCATAAAAATGAACTCCACTATCCTGACCTTCATTATTTAAGAAGATAATTGCTGGTGCTCTATCTACACCAAATTCTTCAGCTTTTTCGCTGCCTAATAAATGTTTTTCAAAATCTACTTTTTCATCTAAGGCTGTAACCTCTGATAAAATCTCTTCTGTATCTGCACAGTACTGACAGCCCTCTTCTTGAGAAAAGAAAAGTAAATTAACATCGTCTTTTAAATTTTTTGAGAACAATTCTTTAATTTTATTTTTTTCTTCCTGATCGATCTTTGCCATTATATATCACTCCCTGGGTATTATTAATTTTTAACTTTAATTATGGCCTTCGATTTACAATTTCATTTTGACTTACAACATTTATTATATACGATATAAATTTAATTAAAGTTAAGCAATTAACATTTTCCTAAATTAAATTTCAAAACACAGAAGAAGCTTCTTTCAGCCCCTCCTGTGTTTAAATAATCTATTTGAGCTTAATCTATTTTTCTAAAAATACATTATAAGCTAAATAGGAATGATAAACATCTGCCTTACTTACAACCTCATAAGGTGAGTGCATAGAAAGCACAGCCGGACCACAGTCAACTACATCCATATTGTAATTGGCCAGGAACTGAGCGATAGTTCCGCCGCCGCCTTCATCAATCTTACCAAGTTCAGCAGTCTGCCAGACCACACCTGCATTATTAAAGAGACCTCTGATTTCTCCCATAAATTCTGCACTGGCTTCTGAAGCTCCAGCCTTACCGCGGGCTCCAGTATATTTAGAGACAACAATTCCTTTACCGAGATAAGCAGAATTATGTTTGGCATAAACTTCAGCAAAATCAGGATCATAAGCAGCATTAACATCTGCTGATAAAACCTTAGAATTCTGCATTACCTTACGCACCAGCAGTTCGCTGTATTCATTGTAATAGAGGTCAACCAGATTGGCCACCTGATCCTCAAAGAAGTGGGACTGCATACCTGTTGAACCCATACTGCCAACTTCCTCACGGTCCATCAGTAAAACTACTGAAGTGTACTGAGGGTCTTTGATATCCAAAATCGCCTCTAAAGCTGTATAACTGCAGACCCGATCATCATGACCATAACCGGCAAGTAAGCCGCGGTCAAAACCGGCATCCCTGGTCTTAAAAGCAGGAACTACCTGCAGATCAGCGCTGATAAAGTCTTCTTCTTTAAAATCATATTCGGATTTTAGGTGATTTAAAACAGCTTCCTTAATTTTTTCTTTTGCATCTTCATCAGCCACAGGAATACTGCCGACAACTACATTAAGCTGCTCTCCACTAATACCCTCACTCATTGACTTTTTCATCTGCTCTTTACCGAGATGAGGCAGGACATCACTAATAAAAAAGACCGGATCATCTTCTTTTTCGCCGATGCTGATATTTATCTGAGTTCCATCATCTTTAACAACCACTCCGTGCAGAGCCAGCGGCATAGTTACCCACTGATATTTTTTAACTCCACCATAATAGTGAGTCTTAAACATTGCCATCTCACCATCTTCATAAAGTGGGTTTGGTTTTAGGTCAAGTCTTGGTGAATCAATATGGCTGCCGACTATTTTGAGACCTTCTTTTAAATCTTTTTCTCCAATCACAGCCGCCATCAGAGCCCGGGAGCGATTTTCTACATAAACCTTATCTCCCTTTTTGAGACTTTCAAACTGATTAATATTTTTAAAACCGGCTGCTTCCAGTTCAGAAATTGCTGCAGAAGCAAATTCTCTTTCGGTTTTATTTTCACTTAAAAATTTAGCATAACCTTCATTAAAGGCAAAAACTTCTTCTCTCTCTTCTTTGCCCATTTCCGCCCAGGCATTTTTGGCCTGATACGCATTTTCGTTCTTTTTTTCTTCACTCATCTATAATGCCCCCTTAATAAATTTTATTCTTATTAATTATACCAGCTGCAGAGCAAAATTGTAAGTAAATCTTTTACAATAGTCTGATTATCACTCTGAAGCCGGCAGATTATTAGCTTCAGGAAGTACAAAGGCGAATTCCGAACCTGTCTCCAAATTTTTTTGATAAACTCTGCCGCCGTGAAGCTTTATAATATCTTTGACAATAGCCAGCCCCAGTCCACTGCCCCGTTTTTTGCTCTGAAAACCTTTTTTATTGACCTTATAAAATCTTTCCCAGATATTTTTTTGTTCTTCTGGCGGCACACCCGGTCCCTGATCCCGGACTGCAAATTTTACTGCTGAATCAGTTTTAGTTAGAATAATTTTTATTTCTCCAGCAGCAGGCGAATATTTGACCGCATTATCGAGCAGATTGATAATTACCCTTTTGATTTTATCGGCATCAAGTCTGAGCATTATCTTTTCTTCCAGTTGATAGTTGAAATCCTGTTCTATTTCATTCACACTCTTATAATCCTGCAGCATATTATAGACAAATTCTGAAAAATTGACTTCGGTACACCGCAGAATATCAGATTTTAGTTCCGAAATACTCAAAATATTGTTGACCATTGTTTCCAGCCTGTTGCTCTCTTCAATAATCATATTTAAGTATTTTTCCCTGGCCTTTTCCTGACTGACAGCACCATCATAGACAATCTCAGCCGCACCTCTGATTGAAGAAAGTGGGGTTTTTAATTCGTGAGAAACATTAGCCACAAAATCATTCTGCAGCTTCTCAAACCGCCACCTCTCTGAAATATCCTGAAAAATTACAACAACTCCCCAGAACTTACTCTCTCTAAAAATAGCTGTGCTGTGCAGTAGTAAGTATTTATCAGCTTCCTCTACCTTAACTTCCAGACTTCTATTTTCCCTTTTTTGAATGCTCTCATTTATAAAATCAATTACTTCCTGATTATCGATCAGCTCAGAAAGGCTCTGCTGCTTATTCAATTCAACCTGCTCCTCGGAAATAAAAAAATCTGCAAAGGACTGGTTAAGCAGAATAATTTCCTGAGCTGAATTTAAAGCCAGCACACCTTCTTCCATTCCCGAAAGAATGTAGTTTAACTTATTTTTTTCTTCTTTTAAATTATTCATGTTTTGAGCCAGAGTTTTTGACATTTCATTGATGCTTTCTGCCAGATTTTTTAATTCTTTTGTATTCTGAGCATTACTGATTTCTATAAAGTTACCGCGGCTTATTTCTTCAGCGGTCTTACTAATATTTTTTAGAGGTTCAGAAATGCTTTTAGCCCAGAAATAGGCAAGCAGTAGTGCCGGCAGGGCTGAAAAAAGAATCAAATAAAGCATAATTTTTTGAATCTGGCCAACCGTTGAATTAATTCCCTGGACCGAAGTGAAAAACAGCAGTCCATATTTTTCTCCTTCAACTTCTATTGAAGCTGCATTTAAGAGCATCGGCCGATCAAACTGCTCTGAATCAACCCGGCTGGAAAGCATTTTATTGTCGAAAATCTGCTCAAAACCTTCAAAATCTACCCGCTCATCTATCCGGCCGGGATAACTGTAAATAATATCTCCTTCTCGGTCAGTTAACCAGATCTGCCCCCGATTTTGCCGGGCGGTTAAGCTCAAAATTTTATTGATTTCCTCATCTTCTCCGGCTGCCAGATATTGGTCTATATCGTTTTTTAACTGATTTAAATTATAAAGGACCTCATTTTCGCGGCGGTTATAAAGAAAATCTTCTAAATAATAGATAACTATTAAACCAAAAATCACTATAATGATCAGCGAGAGCACTATAAATCGAAAAAATAATTTACCAAATAAACTGTTAGTCTTTAAGTTTTTCAGCTTCAAATTTATATCCAACCCCCCAGACTGTCTCAACTGCAGCTGCAGCATCACCCAGCTTTTTCCGCAGTGATTTAATATGAGTATCTACTGTTCGCACATCACCAAAATAATCATAACCCCAGACAGCCTTCAGTAAATTTTCCCGCCTAAAAACTTTTTTTGGATTTTGAGCCAGATGCCAGAGTAGAGAAAACTCTTTGGGAGTAACTTCAATAAGTTCTTCCTGATATTTAATATAATGTTCTTCCTTATTAATTATCAGATCACCAAACTGAAGCAGTTTTGATTCTTCCTCTCCCTGCTGATATCTTCTTAAGACAGCTTTAATTCTGGCAACAACCTCCCGTGGACTAAAGGGTTTGCTGATATAATCATCTGCTCCCAGCTCAAGACCGGTAATCTTATCTGTAGATTCGTCCTTGGCACTGAGAAAAATAATCGGCAGCTCAAACTCCGGCCTGATCCGCTGACAGAATTCCCAGCCGTTTTCATCTGGCAGCATTATATCCAGAATCAAGACATCTACAGACTGGGTTTTTAAAAGCTGATATCCCTTTTCCGTATCTTCAGCTGCCGAAACACTGAAGCCCTCAAATTTAAGGTAATCTTCCAGTATTTCTCTAATATGAGGATCGTCGTCAATTATCAAAACATTTTTGCCGCTCATTCTGTCACTTCCTTAAAAGATAATTGTAAAAAATCTAATCAATGTTAAAAAAATAAAATCTGAAACAGCCTCACAACAGGCTCTGCTTATATTCCTTTTCAATTAAATTAATTATACCATAAAGAAAAAAGTCCTGCTTTTTAGGGCAGGACTCTGCTGTATATAATTTCTATATAAGGAAGGTTAAATTAAATATTTTTCTCAATTTCAGCATCTTCTCTTAATTTATCTAAATACTGATTGATTGCCTGACTCTGCTGCTGCTGTTTGAGCATCTGCTCCAGCTGCGGCTTCAGCTTCTCAAAAGAAGCATCCTGACCGCTCTGCTCAAAGGCCTCTTTATTTTCCTCATAAGCTGATTTTAATTCTTCTTCGCTAACTTCAATATCAGCCAGCACTTCCTCTTCAATTAACTTATTGATTTTAATCTGAGGGTTATTAGAAAATTCTTCTTTATAAGCCTCTTCATTTTCATAACCACGCTGTTCTAAAATTGAAAGGAACTGTTCTTCGTCCATCTGGTTCTGCTGTAAAATTGCTGATTTCTGCTGTTCATAAATCTCGTTCTTTTCTTCCTGAGTTAAAGTAATATCTGACTCTGCTGCTGCCTGTTCTAATAATACATTGTCAATCAGGCTGTCTAATTTAGCCTTCTGCAGTTCTTCCAGTACAGTCTTTCCAGCTTCAGAACTTGCCAAAAGCTGTGCCAGCTGCTGATCTACCTGACTTACCTGCTGTAAGATCTGATTAACATTTGCCTGCTGTGCCAGCTGCTGGGAAGAAATTTCTTCTCCATTTACAGTAGCTACAACCTGATTACCCTGATTTAAAGACTGGGCGGCAGGTTTTTCGCTGTTAGACTCCGTATCCTGAGCCAGAGCAGCTGTCGGAACCATCAGAACAGTTATCAATAAAAGTGAAACTAAAATCTTTTTCATTAAATATAAGCACTCCCCTTAAATTACTATTGACTTAACTATTAAAATAATTTAGTTAAGCATTTTTTTATTTATCTGATTATAAGTATAGGTTAGAAATGTGAGAAAAATGTGAGAGAAAGATTAAATTAATCTAAAATCTGCTTTTTAAAATAATTTTAAATCAAGTTAAGTTAAATATGGGCCCTCTAAGGGGCCCATAACAAATTTATCTATTCAGGAGGATTAAATCATCTTTTCAATCTCTGCTTCTTCACGTAAATTACTTAGATACTGACTTATCTTTTTATTTCGCTTCTGCTGTCTGAGCATCTTCTCCAGCTGTGGCTTTAAATCTTCAAAATCAGTATCTTTACCACTTTGAGCAAAGGCATCTTTGTTTTTCTCATAAGCCTTTTTAAGTTCTTCTTCGCTAATTTCAATCTCAGCTGCTACTTCCTCTTCAATTAACTTATTGATTTTAATTTGAGGATTACTTAGAAATTCTTTTTTATAAGCCTCTTCATTTTCAAAGCCCTGTTTTTCTAAGACAGATAAGAACTCTTCTTCATCCATCTGATTTTGTTCCAAAATTGCTGCTTTCTGCTCTTTGTAAATTTCTTCCTTTTCCTGCTGACTGAGGCTAATACCTTTTTCTTTAGCCTGCTGTTTGAGCAGTACATTATCTATAATAGAATCAAGCTTCTGCTTTTGGTATTCCTTGATAACTTCAGACCCGGCTTCAGACTGAGCTAAAATTTGAACCAGCTGCTGGTCTATCTGACTTAGCTGCTGCAGGAGCTGGTTAACATTTGCCTGCTGATTTAGTTCTGCCTGTGTAATTTCTTCTCCGTTAACTTCGGCTACTGCAGAATTACTGTTAATATTCTCTTCCAGAGAGGGATCGGCCGGCTGCTCACCATTTAATTCCATCTCCTGAGCCATAACTGTCGTCGGAACCATCAGCACTGTGATTAATAAAAGTGAAACGAGAACTTTTTTCATTTCTAAAACACTCCTTTGAAAATTAATTTTTTGAAATTTACTGTAATGATTTCTGTTTTTTTCTCATTTCTCAATTAATAGTATAGAAAAGGAATGTGTTAAAAATGTGAGAGAAAGTTTAAAATAAGATATTAATCAGATTAAAACTTTCTTAACTGCTCTAAATAACCGTCATAATTGCGTTTGATTTCTCTGATGCTGTCGCCGCCGAATTTCTCAGCTGTACTTTTTGCCAGCACTGAAGCAGTAACCGCTTCCCCAACTATACTGGCTGCTGGAACAGCACAGACATCAGAACGCTCTTTGGCAGCTGTAGTTTCCTTTTTAGAGATTATATCAGCAGAATGCAGCGCCTTGGCCAGAGTAGGAATAGGTTTCATGGCCAGACGGATAATCAGTTCTTCGCCATTGCTCATTCCACCTTCTATTCCACCTGCCTGGTTGGAACTCCGGTAAAAACCGCGGTCAAGATCATAGTATATTTCATCATGAGCCTTGGAACCCGGTAAACCTGCACCCTTAAATCCGGAGCCGATTTCTACCCCTTTGATCGCCTGGATGCCCATCAGCTGAGCTGCCAGTTTACTTTCCAGTTTTAAATCCCAGTGAACATGGCTGCCCAGTCCGACCGGCAGACCGGTAACCACGATTTCGAAAACTCCTCCCACAGAATCTCCATTGGCCCGCCAGGAATCAATTAAATTTTTCATCGCTTCTGTTTTAGCCTCGTCTCCGCAGCGGAGGGCTGTTTTGTCAAGCTCGGCAAAATATTTTTTGATTTCAGCCTCATTTTTGAAACGCTCCGGATCTCTTGCTTTTAGATCTGTCCAGGTCTCGCTTTTTAAGTTACCAATCTGGACAACATGACTGTAAATATTGACATTAAATTCATTTAAAAACTGCCTGGCCACTGCTCCGACTGCAGTTCTGGCTGCAGTTTCGCGAGCACTTGCCCGCTCCAGGACATTGCGCAGATCCCGGTGGTTGTATTTTAAAGCTCCGGGAAGGTCAGCATGGCCGGGTCTGGGATTTGTCAGGGCTTCCACATCATCTCCCCGCTCTTTATCAGGAGCCATTGCCTCAACCCAGTTCTGCCAGTCCTTATTTTCAATTGTCATACTTAAGGGGGTCCCAAGAGTTTCCTGATGCCTCAACCCGGAATTGATTATTGCCCGGTCACTCTCTATTTTCATTCGACCACCGCGTCCATAACCCTGCTGCCTTCTAAATAACTGTTCATTTATCTGCTCAACTTCTACTTTAAGGCCAGCGGGCAGACTCTTAATTATTGCTGTCAGCCGCGGCCCGTGTGATTCTCCAGCTGTTATATATTCAAACAAAATTTTTCCTCCTTTATACTCTACTTCTCAATTTATATTTGCTGCTTTAATCTAATGTGTTTGATGAAATTTAACCTACATTATTTATAGTCAATTTTCTTTTCTCTTGCTTTAAATGATTTGAGAGAAGTTGTAATTGCATTCAATTCTTCCATCAGCAGCCTAAAGTTATCAGGCTTTAGAGACTGTGGTCCATCAGAAAGTGCATTTTCCGGATGCGGGTGGACTTCAACCATAATTCCATCTGCGCCAACTGCGGCTGCCGCTCTGGCAACCGGGATTACTAACTCCCAGCGTCCGGTTCCGTGGCTCGGATCAGCAATCACAGGCAGGTGACTTAACTGCTGAACTAAAGGAATTGAACTTAAGTCCATTGTATTTCTGGTTTCTTCACCGAAAGTTCTAACTCCTCTTTCACATAAAATAACCTGATGGTTGCCCTCGTTCATCACGTACTCTGCTGACAGCAGCCACTCTTTGATGGTAGCGGACATCCCTCTTTTAAGCATTACCGGTTTATCGAGCTTCCCAATTGCCTTTAAAAGAGCATAGTTTTGCATGTTGCGGGCTCCAATCTGGATAATATCAGTATATTTGCAGACAACATCTATATGCTCAATATCCATCAATTCTGTAATTACCTTGAGCCCGGTTTCTTCTCTGGCCTTGGCTAATAACTTAAGACCTTCTTCACCCAGCCCCTGAAAAGAATAGGGAGAAGTTCTCGGCTTAAAGGCACCACCGCGAAGTATTTTAGCTCCCGCTTCCTTGACCACCCTGGCAGTCTCCAGCATCTGCTCTTCATTTTCTACCGAGCAGGGGCCGGCCATCACTGTCAGCTCATCTCCACCGACCTTAACGCCATCGCCGAGGTCAATTACTGTTTTATCCTGTTTAAAGTTCCAGCTGGTCAGCTTATAGGGGTCAGAAATCACTACTACCTTTTCCACACAGCTCATAACCTGCAGTTTCTCTTTTAGGTTAACCTTTTTTTCAGGTGCAACTCCAACAACTCCGACAATCGTAGTTTCCGCCCCGGTATCCGGATGGGCTGAGAAACCAGCTTCTTCAATTAACTCAATTACCTTCTGTTCATCATCTTTAGTTGCCCCTCTTTTTAATACCGCTATCATATTACTCATTCCCCTCTGCTAATACTTTTTTTAAGTTCCTGATAAAATATTCATTGTCAGCTCTGGTCCCGATGGTTACTCTGATCCAGCTTTCCATCCCAAATTGATGGCCCGGTCTAATAATTACTCCCCGCTGCTGCAGCTCTTTAAAGACTTCAGCGGCCGGCATCCCGGTGTCAACCATCATAAAATTGGCCTCAGTTTCTATATAATCAAGTCCCAGTTCTTCAAACTTCTGATAGAGAAATTCTTTTTCTTTGTTATTTAAATTCTGACAGATTTCCAGATGTGATTCTGACTCTAAAGCTGTCACTGCAGCCTTCTGCGCCAGGCGGTTGACATTAAAGGGGCCTCTAATTCTATTTAAATAATCAATTAGTTCTGGATCAGCCAGGGCATAACCTATCCGCATTCCGGCCAGACCGTAGGCCTTAGAAAATGTCCGCATCAGCATTAGGTTTGGATATTTTTCCAGCAGCTCAACTCCATCAAAGGGATCTTCGGCTGTGATATACTCCTGATAAGCCTGGTCGACTATTACCAGTACTTCCTCTGACACCTTTTCCAAAAAGTCTTCTATCTCTTCCCGCTCGAGCATGGTTCCGGTTGGATTATTAGGGTTACAGATAAAAACTGCCTTTGTCTGATCGCTGATTTCAGCTTCCATCGCCTGCAGATCATGTCTGTGATTTTGATCAAGTGGAACCTTGACACTGCTGCCGCCCCTGGACTTTACTGCCAGCTCATATTTGATAAAAGCTGGATCTGCCTGAATAACCTCGTCCCCTGGCTTTAAAATCAAAGTCATTAATAGGTCTAAAATTTCATCGGAGCCATTGCCCAGAAATATTTTTTCCTCTGCCAGCTGATACTTTTCCGCCAGAGCTGTCTTAAGCTCCCTGCTGTCTGAATCTGGATAGAGACAGACATTTTTAGCCTCTGACTGTATTGTATCAATCACCTGAATTGCTGGTCCCAGTGGATTTTCATTAGAAGCAAGTTTAACTATTTTTTCCAGTCCGTATTCTTCCTGTACCTCTTCTATGCTTTTGCCGGCCTGATAGCGGTTCATCTCTTTAACACCGGCTGAAATATCATCAATTATCTTTTTCATCCAATCACCTCTTTTAGTAATTCTTTAAAATTAGGAAAAGATGTAGCTATAATTTCACTGCCGTTAATTGTAATTCCTCTTTTAGAATTTAAAGCCAGTACCGCCAGCGACATTGCAATCCGGTGGTCATGATAGCTTTCAACTTCAATTCCACCCTCTACTGGCTGGGGGCCGCTGATTTCCATCCCGTCCTCATTTTCTGTAATTTCTATTCCCAGTCTTTCAAATTCTGTGACCACTGCTTTGATCCGGTCTGTTTCCTTAACCCTCAATTCTTCTGCATCTTTGATCACTGTTTTACCTTCAGCAAAAACTGCCAGCACAGAGATTATGGGGATCTCATCAATTAGGCGGGGAATTACTTCACCACTGACTTCTGTCCCTTTTAAGTCTGAGGGTTTAACCAGAATATCTGCAGTTAGTTCTCCTCCCTGATCTCTCTTATTTAAAAGTTCAATTTTACCATTCATGGCCTCAACTACTTCTAAAAAGCCACTGCGGGTCTGGTTGATGCCGACATTTTTAATTAAGAGCTCACCCTCGGCTGCCAAAAGTCCAGCTGCAATAAAAAAGGCGGCCGAAGAAATATCTCCCGGAACATTTATCTCAAATGGATTAAGTTTTCTCTCTGCTGCCTGCTTTAGAATAATCCTATCCTCTAAAATCTCCAGATCGATCCCGGCAGCTTTGAGCATCCGCTCGGTGTGATCCCTGGAAACTGCCGGTTCAATGATTACCGTTTCGGCTTCAGTTTTTAAAGCTGCCAGTAAAATTGAAGACTTAAGCTGGGCACTGGCAACAGGAAGTTTGTATTCCATCGCCTCCAGTTGTTGGCCCTTAATACTCAGTGGGGCTAGTCCGTCCCGGCGGGACCATATTTTAGCTCCCATTTTGGAAAGTGGTCCAATAATCCGCTGCATCGGTCTTTTGCGCAGCGAGTGGTCTCCTGTCAGCACTGAATAAAAATCCTGAGAGGCTAAAAGTCCGGCCAGAAGCCGCATTGATGTCCCTGAATTACCACAGTCTAAAACATCATCTGCCTCTTCAAGTCCGTCAAGACCTTTCCCCTGAACGGTGTATTTACCCGCCCCTCCTTTGGTAATCTTAATTCCTAAATCGCGCATAATCCCCATTGTGCTCAGGCAGTCTTCCGCCTCTAAAAGCCCCTCTATCTTACTTTCTCCTGCTGCTATTGATGCTAAAATCAGGGAGCGGTGGGAAATCGACTTATCTCCCGGCACCCTAATTTCACCACTGATTTTATCTGCTGGATTAACTTTAAACAATATATTTCCTCCTCATTTCTCTCTTCTTTTTTGCTTCTAGCTTAGCTTGATTTTAGTTTCTGCATTAATTTTCTCCATTAATATAGTTTCAATTATAAGCTATTTTTCAGTATCACTTTTATTTTCTGCCCCAGTTTTAATCTCTGCTGCTTTTGCTAAAAAATTATAAATTTTATCCTGCTCATTGGCTTCCAGATCATGCTGCAGTTCCTGCAGTTCCTCTATGTAATTTCCAATCAATTCTGCCAGGTTTTCCCGGTTAGAGAGTATAATATCCTGCCAGAGTTCAGCTGAGCTGCCTGCAATTCTGGTCATATCCCGGTAGCCGCTTCCTGAAAGTTCAAAAAATTCACCTTTAAAATCCTGCTGCTGGCTTAAATTTACCAGTGCTGATGATAATAGATGCGGCAGGTGGCTTAAGTAGGCTGTGCAGTGGTCGTGCTCTGCTGCCGAAATAATATGGACTCTGGCTCCAATTTTTCCTATCAGTTCTTTTAGCTGCTGCAGCAGTTCTTTTTTTTGAACTAAGTTTTTCAGCTCAGCCTCATCCTGATCTAGATCTTCGGCCGAATCAATTCTTGATTTTGAAAAAGTTTCTAAAAGATCAAATAGTGAGCTATCTTTCAAGATCTTTTCTTCCTCTTCTTGCTGACTCTGATCCAGCCAGGGAGTCAAAATAAAAGGTGCACCTTTAAAAAGCTCCGGATCATGCCAGTCAATCCCTGATTTATGAGAGCCTGCCATCGGATGGCCGCCGATAAAAATTTTCGGACTGTCCTTTAAAATCTCTGCTGCCTCCAGCATTACTTCCTTTTTAGTGCTGCCTGCATCAACCAGCAGCTGCTGACTGCTGCCTCCAGCTTTAATCTCTCTCATTACAGCCGGGATGGCTGCTACCGGAACAGCAATAAAAATCAGATCCTGATCTTCTAAGTTAGCTGCTATTTCTGTAAATCCCTGATCAATAATCCCCATCTTTTCTGCTTTGCTGATAGTCTCTGCACAGCTGTCAACTCCTGTAAGCTCCAGCTTCGATTCGGATTTTTTTAAAGCTGCTGCCAGGGAGGCCCCAATCAGGCCAATCCCGACAACAGCAATTTTTTCGAATTTAGGCATAAGCAATTTTTCTTTCTCTGGATTCAAATGTGTGCAGAGAATTATTAATTGCTTTAAGTTCATCCATCATTAAATTAAAGTTTTTAGGCTTCAATGACTGGGGACCATCAGAAAGAGCATTCTGGGGATCAGGGTGAACCTCAACCATAATTCCATCTGCACCCACAGCGACTGCTGCTCTGGCAACCGGAATTACTAACTCCCAGCGGCCGGTTCCATGACTTGGGTCTGCAATAACCGGCAGGTGACTTAACTGCTGAACTAAAGGAATTGAACTTAAATCCATTGTATTGCGAGTTTCTTCACCAAAGGTTCTAACCCCTCTTTCACATAAAATTACATTATGGTTACCGTTATTCATTACATATTCAGCCGCCAGCAGCCATTCCTTGATTGTCGCTGCCATCCCCCGCTTGAGCATTACTGGCTTATCAAGTTTTCCGATCTCCTTTAAAAGAGAATAGTTCTGCATATTGCGGGCCCCGATCTGGATAATATCAGTGTATTTGCAGACCACATCAATATGTTCAATATCCATCAGTTCAGTTACTATCTTCAGTCCAGTTTCTTCTCTGGCCTCTGCCATCAGCTTCAGGCCCTCTTCTCCCAGCCCCTGGAAAGAATATGGGGATGTCCGCGGCTTAAAGGCTCCACCACGCAGTATCTGAGCTCCTCCGGCCTTCACTATTTTGGCTGTCTCAATAATCTGTTCTCTGCTTTCCACCGAACAGGGACCGGCCATCACCGTCATCTCATCACCACCGACCTTAACTCCATCACCGAGGTCAATGACCGTTTTTTCCTGCTTAAAATTCCAGCTGGTTAATTTATAGGGATCGGAAATCAGCACAACTTTTTCTACGGCCCCCATGGTCTCTAACTTTTCCTTCAAATTTGACTTTCTTGCCGGATCACCCAGAACACCTACTACAGTTTTTTCTACTCCCTGAATTGGGTGAACCTCAAAATTTTCACCTCGAATTACCTCTATTACCTGATCCTTATCTTCCTGACTTGCATCTCTTTTTAATACTGCTATCATAATTAATTCTCCTCTCTACTAAAATGCTTTTTTGTTTATGTTCGTTTGTGATTGTTCATGTGCACGCACCGTGAACCTGTCAGAACCTGTCATTTTTTGTCGAAATAAATATTTTTTCTCTAAAAATACAAAAAATCGCCCCTTAGTCAGGGCGATTGAAATCGCGGTACCACCTGTTTTAATCTCATTAAATAACAGATTATCTCTACTGGAAGCCAACACTTCCGCACCGGGTAACGACGGCTGACGGCCATTTAAGCTTACTCGTTTAACTTTCAGCTGGCAACTCAAGAGGTGTATTTCAGCCTGTGGCTTACTGGGTCCTCTTTCAAAGTTTTTGGGTGACATTATTTATTTAATGAGTATTATAGCAGGCAATTTTAGTTCTGTCAAATAAAATTTCCGCTTTTTCGCCCAAATATTCAATTTTAATTCTAACTTTCAGCTCGCTTTTGAATAACTTTTCACCAGATTTCTAGCCAATCACAGTTAATTTTTACTCGATTACTGTCTTCGGATAGGAACCCAAAAGTCTAAAATATGATGATATCTTTTTTACCTCCTCCAGGGCTGAACTCAGATGCTGATCACTGCTGCAGCCTTTTAAGTCAATATAGAAAATATATTCTCCCAGCCGCTGTCTGCTCGGGCGGGATTCAATTCTTGTCAGATCAATATTTTCTTCAGCAAATTTCCCCAGTATCCGGTGCAGAACTCCAGCTTCATTGACTTTTGGTGCGCAGATAATAGAAGTTTTAAAGTCACTTGCTGCCGCTTCTCCCAGATGGTTATTCGGACCCAAATCCTTATCCTTTTTTGCTGCCAGGACAAAGCGGGTCGCATTCGGCAAATCTCCCTGCAGATTTTCTGCCATAATTTCCAGTTCATAAATCTCAGCCAGTCTGATTGAGCCCACAGCAGCTCGGTTTCTGTCTGCAAGCGCTTTTTTTGCTGCTGCCGCAGTACTATCTGTGTAAATGATTTTTGCATCTTTAAATTCATTGGCCAGGTAATCACCTGACTGCGCAATTGCCTGAGGGTGGCTGTAAATTTCCTTAATCTCTTCTTTTTTAACCCCCGGCCGGGCCAGCAGGTACTGCTCGATTGGAAGGACTATCTCCCGGTAAAGCTTAAGTTCTGGATGCTGATATAAAAGGTCAAGACTTAAATTTACCGATCCCTCCAGTGAATTCTCAAGCGGCAGCAGTCCGAGGTCAACCCGATCTGCTGTCACCGCCTCTACAATGTCTCTAATTGAGCCACAGGCAGTTGTACTGCCACCATAACGGGCACAGTAGTTAGAGATCGCCTGCTCACTAAATGTTCCTGGTGGTCCTAAATATCCATATTCTAAATTACTCATCTACTCACTCCTTTAAATGCACAGCACCGTGTACCACCCGAATTATGTCAGACAACTTGATTAAAATAATTATTTCGATTTATTATGACATAAACCGACAGGTTCACGGTACTTGTCTGCTTGTCAGTTTTTGTAAAACCCTGTCAAAATGCAAAAAACCCCCGCTCTAATTAAAGAACGAGGGTTGTATACTCGTGGTACCAGTCTTTTTGGCTAAAAAGCCCACTCATTAATTACAGGAATTAGCAATAACTCCTATAATCTGTCGGGATAACGGTAGACTGCCGGTACAGGCTTACTTTTTTGTTCAGCTGACAACTCACAGGGGAACTTCATTAAAATATCTACCAACGGGCTCTCACTAACCCCGCTTCGCTGAGATAAATATTTTTAATTACTTTCCCTGATCACAGTTTTTAAATTTAATATTTTATTCTAATTCAAGTTTTTTTAATTTTACCTTATAAAAATCACTTTGTCAAGCTTATTCTCTCATTTAATTTAATCAGTAATTTTATATTTTCCGGATTAATGAGCTTTACTGAACCAGATCTACTAACTTAAATAATATTCCTCTCTTTACATTCCCGATTTAAATAACCGATAAACTCTTCTGCTTTTTCAGCTGGCGCCTGAGTAAAGAAGCTGACTCCAACAAAAACTGCTGCTGTCATAATTAAAGTCCAGACTCCTGCCCCATGCCCCAGAGGCCTCCAACCGCTAAACTGAAGATAAAGTGCCGTCAAAGAACCAATAATAATGCTACTTAGTGAGCCCGCAGCTGTAGCCTTTTTCCAGAAAAAGGCACCAAACATTGAAGGAACTACTACCAGCAGGCCAACTGAAGCCGCGACTGAGAGAGTGGCAATTAAATCAAGCTCCTGAATTGCAAAGAAAAATCCTAAAAGAGCAATAATTAGAATCGCAATCTTGGCAGTTCTCAGCTGTCTTAAATTCTGATCCCGGTCTAAATTGTCCTCCATATTTTTGAAAATATCTCTAACTACAAGTGACGATAGAGTCAGCATAATTGAATCAATGGTCGAAATTGCTGCAGCTGTAATTCCTATCATCGCCACCAGGGCCAGGACAGTCGGCACGTACTCTGACGCCAGCAGTTCTGGAGTTGCCAGGTCAGCATTGCTCAGCCCGGGAATTAAAAGTCGCGCTGAAAAGCCCCAGATAACAGAAACCATTGTATAAATAAAACCAAAGATTAAAAATCCCTTGATCATCGTCTTCATCGCCTTCAGATCACGGGGAATAAAAAGCCGCTGGCTGACCTGAGGATTAGAGATTGAAAAGAAAAACCAGGGCAGACTTAAGCCAAGAAATGTCTTGAAACTAAAGAATCCCGGCCCCGGCACACTCAGCACATCTCCTTCTAGAGCAGCCAGAGAGCCAAAAAACTCTGCAAATCCTCCCAGATGCTGATAAATTACATAAAATAAAATGATTATACTGACCACAATCATGATTAAAGACTGGAGAGAATCAGTCCAGGTTACAGACTTCATCCCGGCAATTAGAGCCCAGGCGATGGCCAGCACAACTGCAATAACTACTCCAAAAAGGAAAGGAATCTCTCCCCCAGAAAGTCCACTCAACAGATAGCCAACTCCCATCAGCTGAACAGCCAGATAGGGAATTAAAAAAACACAGGCAGAAAGAGAAGCAGCAAAGGCAATCCACTGATTCTGATAACGGTCACCAAGCATCTCATAAGGAGATACATAATTATTCTTTTTACCAATCAGCCAGAAGCGGGGACCAAAAAAGGCAACAAGGGAGAGTCCGGAAAGATAGACCAGCTCAAATCCCAGGGCACCCACCCCACCTGAATAAGTAAAACCGGCCAGACCAATCATCATAAAAGCACTGTAAGTCGTTGCGCTGTAAGATAGAGCAGCCACAAAGCCACCAGTATTTCTGCCGCTTAAAAAATATTCCACAATTCCTTCGTTCATTTCTCTTCTGGCCATTAAAGCAACGATAGAACCTGTTATTATGTATAAAATTACCGCGATATATAAGTATGTAGTAGGCATTAATTATTCCTCCAGTAAGTTGTAATTTTAATAGTCAAAAAGATAACTGCTGCAGCAAAAAGACTCCAGAACAAAAAGGCCCCGTAAAATAAATTGATCGAAGTTAGCAGAGTATAGGGCACAGCAAAGGCTGAAATCACCAGCAGAGAAATTAATATTAAATAAATGTACCGCAGTTTTTTTAGCTTATCATTTTCCATAATTTTAAACCTCCAATAATTACAGTATAAGTTTACAGCTGTCTTTACAGTAAAAACAAAAAATTATTCTTCCAGCAAATAACCCTTTTCTCTTAATTCTGCCTTGATTTTTTCTAAAACCTGCTCATTAACCGCTTCAATTGTATGCAGATGGATCCCATCAGTCAATTTTGAAAGCAGTGCTGCCTCATTATCCCGGTAATTTTTAATGAAATTATCTACATCAGCAAGGGTACTAATCATCAAATTTCCGCTCAGCTCACCGTAGATTGGGTGCTCAACCTTAACATCAATAACTCTTCCCCCATAATTAACTACAGTTGAAAGCTCATCTCTGAGTTCTTCCTGATCACCGTGGCGGCAGGCAATAGAAGCTTTAACAGTTGTCATCCCCAGATTATCTTCATAAAAGTATCCCTGAGAGGTGGCAACAATTTTTTCTCCCTGAGCTCTAAGCAGGGCGATATCCTGAACAATAACCTGGCGGCTGACCCCAAATTCTTCGGCAAGTTGAGAACCTATCAATGCCTCATTTGAAGCTTTTAACCGCTGCAAAAGTTTATGTCTTCGCTCCTGAGTTTTAATTTTTATCACCTCATTTTAATTGTCTTGCTGACTATTATATCATCTGAATTGACAGCTGTAAAGACATTATTTATTAAAATCCAAAAACCCCCTCAATTAGAACAGATATTTTCCTGCTCATCTGTCTAATCAAGGGGGCTTTATTTATTAAGTTTATTTAATTTAGTTTTCGTTTTCAGTATTTCCTTCGGGCTGACCATTTTCCTCTTCAGCTCCGCGAGTATTATCTTCAGCCTCAATTAATAACCTTCCCCCACCGACATAACTTTTATTAGGGAAAACTACTCTCACCTGATAGGGAAACACTTCTCCGCTCATTGGATCCTGATATGATTTTTTCATAATTATTACCTGAAACTGAACCACATCATTTTCTATATAATAAATCTTGTCCTCACCAGCAGGACCCAGCCAGAGATCATCAACAGGTGCCTTAATCTCTAAATTACCATAATCATTAACAAATTTTATTCTCTGATCATCTTTCACTTCAACCAGCCAGCCAGGCTCATTTCCTACTGCCCGGAACTGAATCCCTTCTTTTTTTGCCTGTTCCCAGACATCATTTTCTTCAGCCTGAACTACTGGTAAAAACAACATCATAGCTGCCAAAACACTCACCATTATCACAATTTTTTTCAAGACTCTCTCCCCCTCTAAGCTTTAAAAAGAATATATTTTTCTTGATCAGAATAAACAATATCCAGGTCAAAATCTGAAGCAATTTTATTAAATGTTCTTTGATTATAAAAAACTATATGGGTAGGATCCCATTTATACCACCAGTCTTCAAACTCTTCCGGCCCGGGGTGAAAAGAAGTCATCACAGCCAGATAAGAATCTTCCTTAAGGTGAGAAGTCAAAAGCTCCATTTCTTTAACCGGATCTGAAAAATGTTCGAAAACTTCGGTTGATGTAATTAAATCATAATTTTTATTTAAAAATACTTTTTCTGGGAAAAAATAAGGGTCATAGCGGTCAACTTTAAGTCCCTGCGACTCCAGAAGATCAGCCAGTACCGGCCCCGGACCACAGCCAAATTCCAGACCATTATTTAGCTTATCTAAATTAATATGGGGTTTTATAACCTCAGCTATAAAATCTTTGAACATCCTGACATAACCTTCATTTTGATGGTTATTATCATGCCCCTCATAGCGCTCTTTTTCCTCACTCTGCTCAACAATTTCTGCTGGATCTATAAAAATTACCTCACACTGCTGACAGTGGTAATACTTATTCTGAATATTTAAGACTTCTAAATCACTGCTTCCACAAATCTTACACTTCAAAACTTACACTCCTCTTTCACTTTAACTTGATTTTTACCCGCTTGGAAAAAACTTTTTGCCTCTAACTGTCAAAATTAAACGAGTTAAATTTATATTTAATATCCTATATTCTATTATATTACATCAGCTCTGCTTTTGTAAATCAATTTGCTCTAAAAATATTTATTATCCAGAAAATTGTTAAATTGTTAAACAGGAACTATAATTACTCCTTCAAACTTGATAAGATTACTGTGGATTAATAACCGCGGCTAATAGTTATTAATAAGGAGGAAATTTAAATTGGCCAGAAAACGTGGTCCAAGATTTAAAGAATCAAGAAGACTGGGTGTTAATATTTATGGACATCCCAAGGCAATGAAAAGAGCAGATGGAACATTTAATAGAGCAAATAGAAAGTTATCTAATTACGGACAACAGCTGCTGGAAAAACAGCGTCTGCGCGCATATTACGGACTGATGGAGAAGAAATTCAGCCGCTATGTAGAAGATGCTGCCAGTGAAGATGGTGTGACAGGTGATAATCTGATTAAAAAATTGGAAAAAAGACTGGATAATCTTGTTTATCGATCAGGTTTTGCCCGCTCAATTAGGCAGGCCAGACAGATGGTTGTTCACGGTCATATTTTAGTCAACGGCAGGAAAATTGATATACCTTCCTATCAGCTTCAGATTGGTGATCAGATTACTTTGAGAGAAAAATATAGAAAAAATAATTTGTTTAGAGAAAATTTTCTGGACAGACACTTAAGTCCGATCAGCTATCTGGAAAGAGATTTTGACAATTTTGAGGCAAAACTGGTTTCAGAAATTGAAATAGAGGAAATTCCAATTGAAATTAATGATCAGCTGGTAATAGAATTCTATTCCAGAAAATAAATTGACAATAAATCAAGCAAAGGTGCCGAAGACTCTCCTAAATTTGAGAGTTTTAAGGCACCTTTTTTATTAAACTTTATAAATTTTAATAAATTTTACCTGCCGAGATAGCCGCCATCAACCGGAATTACTGTTCCGTTTAGGTAATTTGAGGCTCTCGAAGCAAGGAAAATTACTATCCCCTTCATATCTTCCGGCTTTCCCCACCTGCCGGCAGGAATTCTGGACATAATAAGTTCATTTCTTTCGGGATTATTTACTAAAGCTGTATTCATATCTGTGTCCATATAACCAGGGGCAACTGCATTAACATTAATTCCTTTTGCAGCCCACTCATTAGCAAGAGCCTTCGTTAACTGAGCAACTCCACCTTTGCTGGCCGCATAAGCAGGAACGGTATAGCCACCAAAAAAACTAAGTAAAGAAGCAATATTGATTATTTTTCCACCATCATTTTTAATCATTTCTTTTGCTGCCAGCTGAGATAAAATAAAAACTGAATTCAAATTAACTTCAATTACATCATCCCAGTCTTGTTCTGAAAACTCTTCCGCTTTATTTCTCCGCTGAATACCAGCGTTATTGACCAGAATATCAAGCTGACCTTCAAACTCAGCCATAACTTTTTGAAATGATTTTTTAATTTCCTCTCGCTTAGTCAAATCAAAACTGAGTCCTGAAACAGGATAACCATTTTCCTGCAGTTCAGCTGCTGTTTTTAAAACTCTGTCAGAAACTCCTGTTATAATAACCTCTGCTCCAGCCTCTAAGAGCGCTTCAGCCATCGCTCGTCCCAGCCCTCTGCTTCCGCCGGTAACTAAGGCCTTCTTCCCTGTTAAATCAAACAAATCCATTTTGATCATCCTTTATATAAAATATTTTGTTCTTTTTATCACTTGTACCGGGTCCAATACGGCTGTTTTGGACCCGGTACAAGTATATATCATCACAAATGGTAGGGCTCGTTATTATTAATTTTAAAGGCACGGTAGATCTGCTCCAGTAAAATTAAGCGAATCATCTGGTGGGTAAATGTCATATGGGAGAGCGAAAATCTGTAATCTGCCTGCTGCAGTACAAACTCACTCAAGCCGGTTGCGCCCCCGATTATAAAGGTAAAAGAGCTGTAGCCTCTTACCTGCAGATTATTTAGTGATTTAGCAAAACCGGTAGATGTCATCGGTTTCCCCTTAACATCAAGGGCAAAAGTATATGTTCTTTCGGGAATGTTTTTTACTATCCGCTCCCCTTCGAGAGCCTGCAGGGCTTCAAGATCTTTAGAGGAAGGGTTTTTCGGAACCACTTCATCTTTAAGTTCAATAATATTTAAACTGCAGTAGCGGCTTAAACGTTTTTTAAATTCTTCTATTCCCGGCTCTAAAAAAGATGATTTTAGGCTGCCGACTGTAATAATATTAATATCAAGCATTAAAACAATTCCTTTTCTCTATCTTTTTTGTCGAGTCGGAAAAGAGGGGTTGTCTTATCCTGAGCAGCACAGCCCATTCTTAAATCTTTTCCAACTTTTAATCCTGCTTCTTTCAAAGCATTGTTTACTGTAATATAGGCAACCTTTGGATTATTATTTTCTTCACTCAAATGAGCCAGCACTACTGTCGGAAAATTATCCTTAATTAAGCCGGGCAGTAAAGCTGCTGTGTCATCATTAGAGAGATGTCCTTCAATACCCTTAATTCTATTTTTTAAAAAATAAGGATATTTACCTGTCATCAGCATCTCCAGATCATGATTGGATTCCAGCACAAAAAAATCTGCACCTTTAATTTTTTTAATAATTTCCTCGTTCATCACCCCTGTATCAGTAGCCAGTACAATTTTTTTGCTGCCAGTCCGGCAGACATAACCCACCGGCTGAGAAGCATCATGAGAAATTGCATAAGGTGAAAAACTGAGCTCACCAATCATAAAATCTCCAGTAAAGATTCTCTTATTTTTCGGTGCAATCTTGCCCAGGTCAGATTCTGCTCCAGCCCAGGTCCCATCATTAGCATAGATTGGGAGATCATAGCGGCGGGAGAGGATTCCCACTCCTTTAATATGATCTTTATGTTCGTGAGTAATCAATAAAGCATCCAGCTCGGCTGGATCAAGATCCAGAGCAGCCATCCGCTCTTCCAGACCTTTACCGCTTAAACCGGCATCAATTAAAACTGAATATTTACCGGCTCTAATATAGGTAGAATTACCTTTGCTGCCGCTGGATAAAACTGCTGTTTCGATCCTCACTATTTATTCACCCTTTGCTTCCATTTCTTCCTGCCAGCTTAAATGATAGATTAAGGAAACAATTCCCACTGCCAAGTCTTCATTTTTAACTTCAATTTCATCAGGAACATAAAGTCTGGTGGGAGCAAAGTTCCAGATCGCCTTAATTCCAGCTTCAATCATCTGATCAGCAACTTCCTGAGCCGCTTCAGTTGGAACAGCAATTACCCCCAGTTTTATATCATTTTCTTCAACTATCTTTTCCATATCCTGAGCACTCTGAACCTCACGCTCATTGATTAAATTCCCGATCTTATCCAGATCATTGTCCAGCACATGTGAAATTTCAAATCCCATCATGGCAAAACTTTTATAATTAACCAGAGCCCTTCCCAGGTTACCGGCACCAACTAAAATTGCCGGCCAAACCCGGTCAACACCCAGAATTTTACCTACTGATTTTTTAAGTTCACTGACATTATAGCCAACTCCGCGGCGCCCAAACTCTCCGTAGTAAGAGAGGTCCTTGCGCACCTGAGTTGAAGGTATATCCAGTTTTCCTCCCAGATCCTTAGAAGAAACTACCTCAACATCTTCAAAAGTATCCATCTTATCGAGGCATCTGTAATATAAAGGCAGCCTCTCAATTGTGGCCTTGGGTATATTCTCTCTATTTTTCACTGTAAATTCCTCCCGCTTTAATTATTATTTTACCTGACTTCCATTTGCAATATCAGAACTTACTGTTGATAAAACCATCTTTCCTTCTGGATCAGAGGCAGCTAAGATCATACCCTCTGACTTAACTCCAAAAATTGTGGCTGGCTCTAAATTGGCTACAATCAAAATCTTACGGCCAATTACATCTTCAGCACTAAAATGCTTGGCAATACCTGCCACCAGTTGTCTTTCTTCCAGGCCAATATCAACTTTTAACTTGAGAAGTTTATTGCTGCCTTCAATTTTTTCTGCCTCTAAAATTTCAGCAACTCTAATATCTGCATCCATAAATTCTTCAAAAGTAATTCTATCCTTGATATCCACTAAATCCAAATCATTTTCCTCCTCATTCTTTTCAGCTTCAGCCTCTTCTTTACGGGCCTCAACCTTTTCAAAATACTCCTCTATATCTATTCTTGGGAACATTGGTTCCCCATTATAAACCTTAACACCTGTTTTTAAAGCACCCCAGTTGGCAGCCTCCCAGTCGGCATTTTTAATTTCTTCAAGCTGGCCGAGCTGTTCACCCATTTTATAAGGCGCCTCTGTCAGAAAAGGCTTTAACATTACTGCAGTAATCCTCAATGATTCCAGTAGATTGTAGAGCACAGTTTTTAATCTTTCGCGACTCTCTTCTTCTCTGGCTAAAATCCAGGGTGTTGTCTGATCAATATATTTATTAGTCCTGCGCACAAAATTCCATATTTTTTCGAGTGCTGCAGTATATTTAAGCTCTTCCATTTCAACTTCTACTTCTTTTTTTGTCTCAGCGGCCAGGTCAATCAATTCCTTATCCACTGCCTCTTTTTCTCCCGGCTCCGGAATCTCACTATCAAAATACTGCTCCACCATGGAAACAGTTCTGTTTAGAAGATTACCCAGGTCATTTGCCAGGTCAGAGTTAATCCGCTGAATCAGTGCCTCTGTAGAATATTTGCCGTCAGTACCAAAGGCAACTTCCCGCAGCAGGTAGTAGCGAATTGCATCCTTACCAAAGTCATTGATTAAAACTACGGGATCAACTACATTCCCCTTCGACTTTGACATCTTACCTGTCTCACTTAAGAGCCAGCCGTGACCAAATACCTGATCCGGTAATTCCAGATCCAGGGCCATCAAAATAATCGGCCAGATAACTGTATGGAAGCGGAGAATATCCTTGCCAACCAGATGTAAATCAGCAGGCCAGTAGCGCTCAAAGTTCTCCTGGTCTGTCTCATAACCGATGGCTGTAATATAGTTGCTTAAAGCATCAATCCAGACATAAATAACATGATCCTCATCAATAGGCACCGGAACTCCCCAGTCAAAGGTAGTTCTTGAGACACTTAAATCATCAAGTCCATTTTCAATAAAATTAATCATCTCATTGCGGCGTGATTCCGGCTCAATAAACTCCGGATGACTTTTAATATGTTCTAATAGACGATCTGCATATTTCCCCATTTTAAAGAAATAACTTTCTTCTTCTACCCATTCTACCGGGCGGTGACAGTCAGGACAGACCTTCTCGCCATTTTCCTCTTCCAGCTGTCTTTCGGTCCAGAAAGCCTCACAGGGAGTACAGTACCAGCCCTCATATTTACCTTTGTAAATATCACCCTTATCATAGAGCTTTTTGAAAATTTTCTGCACAACTTTTTCATGGCGCTCTTCTGTAGTACGGATAAAGTAATCATAATCAATATCCAGCTTATCCCAGAGATCTTTAAAAGTTGCTACGATCTGATCCACATATTCTTTGGGTTCTTTACCTGCTTCCTGAGCCTTGCGCTCAATCTTCTGCCCGTGCTCATCAGAACCGGTTAAAAACATGGTGTCATAACCCTGCATCTTCTTATAGCGGGCAATTGTGTCGGCAGCCACTGTTGTATAAGCATGGCCGATATGTAATTTATCACTTGGATAGTAGATTGGTGTTGTTACATAATAGGTATCTCTGCTCAAAATTGATCATCCTTTCCAAATTTAATCATCAATATTTTGATCTAATTATTTATAAAAATTGTGTTCAAAACTATTCAAATTTATCTTTATCAACTGAAATAACCACTGCTTCTTTATAAACATCACTCTTTGGCAGTTCCCTCAGGCTGGCAACCTTTTTAATTGCCTGCTTTTTGGTCATTCCACTCTCAATTAAAAGTTTAAGATGTTCCAGAATGCTTAAATCTTCCCAGCCTTCACTTTCCTCTTCCACTTCGCTGCGGCCGGCAACAACTACAACTATTTCCCCTTTTATTTCCTGACTCTGCAGGCGCTCTTTAAGCTCAGCCACTGTTCCATAATATTTTTCTTCGTGCATTTTGGTTATTTCGCGGGCAACAACTGCCTGGCGTGAGGCCAGCTCACTACTGAATTGACTTAAATCTTTAAGTGTATCATTAAGTCGATAGGGAGACTCATAAAAGGCTGTAGTATCTTTTGCTAAAGCCAGCTCCTCCAAAAACTGCTGACGTTTTTTGCCGAAGCGGGGAATAAAAGCTTTAAAGGAAAAAGTAGAAATGTCAAGTCCCGAAACCACCAGAGCAGCTAAAAAAGCACTCGGTCCGGGGATCGGAACAACTTCTATTCCGGCTGCTACTGCCTTTTTTACCAGAATTTCTCCTGGATCTGAAACACCGGGCATCCCGGCATCACTAACTAAAGCAATATCTTTACCCTCTATTAAAAGCTCAATCAGCTCTCTGCTTCTTTCTTTTTCGTTGTGCTCATGATAGCTGAGCATCTTCTTTTTGATTGAAAAATAGTTTAAAAGTTTCTGGCTTCTGCGGGTATCCTCACAGGCGATTAAATCAACATTTTTTAGGGTGGCCAGCAGCCGCTGACTGACATCATCTAAATTGCCGATTGGAGTCCCACATAAATAAAGCTTTGCTGCTTGCAAAAAAATTCCTCCTAGTAAAAATTAATCCTCTAATTTATTCCTGACCATAAATTTCCTTCAGCTCCCGGGTATATTCACTGCTCTGATCCTGATAAATTATTAAAACCGGTTTGACTCTGAGGCCGGGATTGGCTCCCTTTTTGGCTTTGAGCAAAAAAATATCAGCTTCGCTGTCACGGCGTGCCTGGACCAGGCGCAGCTCCTTTGCCTGACAGTTATATCTGGCCAGTGCTTCTATCACCTCGGTCAGTCTTTCCGCGCGGTGGACAAGAAAAAAGTGGCCTCCGTATTTTAAAAGCCGGGCAGCCTCAGCCACAACATCCTCAAGTTCTGCATGAATTTCATGCCGGGCAGCTGCCACAAAATCGTTTTCCTTCATTTTGCCGCCTTCAACCGGCAGATAGGGAGGATTGGAAACAACAGCCTCAAATGAGCCGGCTTCCAGTTCAGAATCCAGCTGACAGAGATCCTGATTAATAATTTTAATCTGATCCTGCAGGTGGTTATATTCTACATTTCGCCTGGCCAGCTCAGCTGCCTCAGGCTGAATTTCTACCCCGGTTACTTCTACACCCTTATTTTTATATGCTAAAAGCAGTGGGATTACACCACTGCCTGTACCAAGATCAATCACTTTATCTCCCTGGCGGAGTTTCACAAAATTTGCTAAAAGTACAGAATCAGTTCCAAATTTAAAAAAACGATCGTCCTGTATAATTTCGAGCTCATCTTTAATTAAATAATGAATCTCTTCCATCAATTATTTCTCCTTACCCTGATTTTCCAGCAGATTTAAACAAAAAAGACAGTCTCCTTTTCTTTTTTCTCCAAAACTTAAAGGACAGACATGATAACCTTCATCATAAATATGAATCAAATTACTGTATCCTTCTTTTTCGACCACAGCTTCTTCGGCCTCTTCCTGATCTTTAAAAAGAAGTGACCTTAATTCTTCGTTTTCCCGCTGCAGCTCTTCATTTTCCTGATATAATTTGTAGGTAATATCTTTAAGTTTATGAAAACGGAGGGAAAGTGCCTCGATCTGTTCCTGAAAATGGGCAAGGCTGCTCAATATTTCCTGATCCATTAAATTTCCTTCCTTTCCATTTAATCTAAGTCATATTCGTCCAGATCATCTACATCAACTTCGATATTTTCCTCTGTGCCAATATCAACTTCTACCGTATGTTTAACCAGATTACGGTCTACAACTTTTCCTTTACCCATCTCCAGCTCAATTTTTTCGCCAACATTGGGCATTAACCTTTTTAGAGTTTTATAGGTCTGGGATTCGTAGCGCAGACAGCACATCAAGCGGCCGCAGAGACCTGATATTTTGGAAGGATTTAATGATAAATCCTGTTTTTTAGCCATTTTAATCGAAATTGGTTGAAAATCCCGCAGGAAAGTAGCACAGCAGACCGGCAGTCCACAGGGTCCAAGGCCGCCAAGCATTTTGGCCTCATCCCGAACACCAATCTGACGCAGTTCAATTCTGGTTTTAAAAACAGATGCCAGATCCTTAACGAGTTCTCTAAAATCTACCCTGCCGTCAGCTGTAAAGTAAAATATAATTTTATTGTGGTCAAAAGTATATTCTACATCTATCAGCTTCATCGGCAGTCCGTGTTTATCAATTTTTTTAAGACAAATATCAAATGCTTCTTCTTCCAGTTCAAGATTGCGTTCATGTCTATCTCTATCTTTTAAAGTCGCCTTTCTGATAACATCCTTTAAAGGCGCCACTATTTCGTCATCTGAGACTTCTTTTTTACCAACAACTACTTCGGCATATTCTATACCCCGGGCAGTCTCTACTATTACATAATCTCCGGTTTTTATCTCTAAATCATCAGGATCAAAATAATAGATTTTTCCGGCTTTTTTAAAACTTACTCCAACTACCGTCTTCATTAAAATACACACCTCATTTATCTATTCTTGATCAGGCTGGCGCAGTTTGAAAAATAAGACTTCCAGACTAAGTTCTTCTCGAATGTTGCGCTCTATATATTCTTCAGTCTGAGCTATTAACTCCAAATCACTAATCAACCCCTGCAGGCTCAGCTCTGCAGCAAGCTCTTTTAATTCCTCAAAATAGTCTTTATTGATCACTGCTTCCAGATAATCCTGTTTAATCATCATTATATCGCGATACCAGTCTGATAGCAAATTAAAACAGGGAAAATCAGCTTTAAGCAGTGATGTGATTTTTTCAGTAATTTTGAAAATTTCTATTGTATTTTTGGATTTTATATCTTTCAGAAAATCATAAATCTGCTGTCTTTCTTTAAAATAGTCTTCAATTTCTATAATATCCAAAGCCCTGCCCGGACTTCCAGCAGCAGCCAGGCTGATAATTTCTGCTCTTTCTTCAGTCAAGCCTTCTGCAAGCAGCATTTTTTTGATCTCTGCTCGATCTACATTCCGCAGCTTGATCTGCTGACAGCGGGAGACAATTGTCGGCAGCAGTTTGCCGCTGTCTTCAACCAGCAGGATGATCGTAGCAAAAGAGGGTGGTTCTTCTAAGGTTTTTAAAAGTGAATTGGCCGCCTCTTTCGTCATTTTCTCGGCTGCTTCAATAATATATATCTTGTGATCACTGTCATAGGGCTTATAGGCTATTTCCTTTTTTAACTCCCTGATCTGATCAATTGAAATTGCGCTTTTACCTTCCAGCACAGAAATCACCTTATAATCGGGATGATTCTGGTGATCCATTTTACGGCAGTTAATACAGCTGCCGCAGCTGTCAGCTTCAGCTTCCTCACAAAAACTGGCCTTTGCAAATTCAAAAGCCAGTTTTGACTTGCCGCTGCCTTTTTTTGCAGAAATAAGGTAGGCATGGCTGATTCGATCCTTTTTAATTTCATCCTGCAGTATTTCTACCGCTTCCTTTTGTCCAATAACTGAGTTAAAACTCATTTAAAAACTCCTTTAAACTTCTTCTGACTGGCTAAGAATCTGCTCTATAATTAAAAAGATAAATTAGAAAAATAGTCTACAGGGACTGCAGCTTAATCTCTACATCTTGATAAACTGCTCTACATCAATAATAAAAACAGTTGCTCCCCCAATTTTAATCTCCATGGGAAAGGAGTAATATCCCTCTAATGAATTTGCCACAGGTGACATTGGTGCTACAGTTTTGTTGCGCGACTCGCAATTTTCTTTGATGATATCCAGGACTTCCTCCACATGCTCCTCATCTGAGCCAATCATAAAAGTAGTATTCCCTTCTCTTAAAAAACCACCTGTAGATGCCATTTTAGTTGCCTGAAAACCAGCTGTTGTCAGTGCTTCCAGCAGATCAGCCGCATCATGGTCATGAACTACAGCAACTACCATCTTAACTGTTTTACCTGTTTCTGCTCTTTTTTCCATTAGAATAACCTCCTGGCGATAATTTTTTTTATATCTTTCTGGACTTCTTCTTTAGTTCCGCCCGCATCTACCAGGGCAAACCTTTCAGACTCTGCCATTTCAAGATAAGCATCTCTAACCCGCTGATGAAAATCGTCAACTTCTCTTTCCAGTCTGTCACCTGCTTCATCAAGGCTTAAAGCTCTGGCTCTTTTTAAGCCTTCTTTAATATCTATATCCAGTATCAAAGTTAGATCAGGCCAGGTTGAATCGATTACCCAGTCATTAATCTGATAAACCATCTCATAATCGAGACCTCTACCTGCAGCCTGATAGGCCAAATTTGAGTCTGCAAATCTATCTGAAATAACAATTTTTCCCTGCTCTAAAGCAGGTTTGATTTTTTCCTTAACATGCTGAGCTCTATCGGCAGCATAAAGAAGAATTTCTGTTCTGTAATCCATCGAATCATACTGAGGATCTAAAAGCAGCTGCCTGATTTTTTCTCCAAGAGGAGTTCCACCCGGCTCCCTGCTGACTAAAACCTCATAACCCTTTTCCTCCAGGTAACCTGCAAGTAAGTTGATCTGGGTTGTCTTTCCTGATCCCTCAATACCTTCGAATGTAATAAAAAAACCTTCTGCCAAAACCGCCAGCCCCTCTCTAAACTTTGTTAAAATAATCTTATTTATATTATAATTATATAATAATCACCCGGCTAATGCAATCAAGCTCAAAACTCTATTTAATTTTTTTAGCCGGGAATTTTTTCTGCTTTAAAGAAAAAAACCGACCGAACATTCTTCAATAAGACAGAACGCCCGTCGGTTAGATAATTAATATATCTTTAGCTGATTTTGATTTTTATCTGACTTAATCAAGACTAAGACTTAAATTTAAACTTCCTTCTTCTTTTTCTCCTGCTGCTTTTTCTTCTGAATCTGACTCTTGATCCATGTTTTTCATCTTAACTTCTTTAGCAGGAAAAGCATTTTCCTTTTCCTCAATGTATTCTGAAGCTTCGATTGCTGCTTTTGCGCCAGATCCAGCTGCAATTACAACCTGTCTGTAGTCAGGATCCTGTACATCACCACAGGCGAAAACTCCAGGCACATTTGTGTGCTGTTTTTTGTCTGTTACAATATAACCATAGTCATCCAGCTCAATCTGACCGTTAAGACATTCGGTGCGGGGATGATGACCGATAGCAACAAACAATCCATCTACATCAAGGTCCCGCTCTTCATTTGTTTTATTATTGAAAATGCGCAGTCCTTCTAATTTCTTTTCACCTTTGATACTTTTTACCTCTGTATCCCAGAGAATTTCGATATTTTCTTTGGCTTTTACTCTGTCACCAAGGATTTTGGCTCCTCTGAATTTATCACGGCGGTGCAGAATATATACCTTCTCTGCAAATTTAGCCAGGAAAGTTGATTCCCATAAAGCTGTGTCACCACCACCTACAATTGCCACCTCTTTGTTTCTGAAAAAGGCTGCATCACAGGTTGCACAGTAAGAAACTCCATTACCACGCAGGCTGTCCTCCTTGTCAAGACCTAAAGTCTTGGGCTCAGCACCGGTTGCGATAATAATCGAATCTGCAATGTATTCTCCAGCTTCAGTTTTTACAATAAATTTATCTCCAGAAAAATCAACTTCTTCAGCACTTTCATATTCCAGCCGCACACCAAAATTTTCGGCCTGCTCTGTCATCTTCTGAGTCAGCTCAAAACCTCCAACTGGCTCTGGAAAACCAGGATAGTTTTCAAGCTCGGAAGTTGTTGTAATCTGGCCACCTGGCTCAGGACCATTTAAAACCAGTGGTGCCACACCATTTCTTGCTGCATAAATGGAAGCAGAAAGACCACCAGGTCCACCACCAATAATAATCAAGTTTTCTTCCTGTCTATTTTTTTCGCTCATTTCAATTCCCCCTGTTATTACTTTAATAGGATTATGATTTTCATCATTTTAAATTCAATTTAGTTTAAAAACTTTTTAACTTACAGATATAATCTTAATACTATTTTGAGCTTATGTCTGTAAAACTAGCAACAAAGATATGATAGTGACAGCCCGCAAAAACTAAGCTTAGACTGGTCCAAACTATTTAAGCCAGTCTAAAACAAAAACTCTCTGCCTAAAAAAGCAGAGAGCTTATAATATCTATTTAGCTGCCTCAACTACAATTTTAATCAACACTGTAATTTGGAGCTTCTTTAGTAACCTTTACATCATGAGGATGGCTTTCGCGGAGACCGGCTGCAGAAATTCTGATCATCTTAGAATCATTGATCAGTGAATCAATATCCGGGGTTCCACAGTATCCCATACCCGATTTCAAACCTCCGAGCAGCTGATAAATTGTTTCACCTAATGTACCTTTATAGGGCACTCGACCTTCAATTCCCTCAGGCACAAATTTTTCTGCTTCAGTTTCATCTTCCTGGAAGTAGCGGTCCTTACTCCCCTTCTTCATCGCACCAACTGAGCCCATGCCGCGGTAAACTTTATAACTTCTTCCTTTATAAATTTCTAACTCTCCCGGGCTTTCTTCTGTTCCGGCCAGCAGGCTTCCAATCATTACTGTATTGGCTCCGGCAGAAATTGCCTTCACAATATCTCCGGAATATTTAATGCCGCCATCTGCAATAATTGTCTTACCATATTTTTTGGCTACCTCTGCAGAATCATTAATAGCAGTAATCTGAGGAACACCAACACCAGCTACAACTCTGGTCGTACAGATCGAGCCAGGTCCGATTCCAACTTTAACCACATCTGCTCCAGCTTTAATCAGTGCTTCTGTCGCTTCAGCAGTTGCCACATTACCTGCAACTACAGGTAATTCCGGGTACTTAGCTTTGATATTTTTAACCACATTTAATACATTTTGCGAATGGCCGTGAGCTGTATCAATAACCAGGATATCAACCCCTGCTTCTACTAAAGCAGCTACCCGCTCATCTGTATCATTACCGGTTCCTACAGCTGCAGCTGCCAGCAGTCTTCCCTGCTTATCCTTGGAGGCCAGCGGATACTGTTTTGCCTTTTCTATATCTTTAATAGTAATTAAACCTCTTAAAATTCCTTCATCATCAACAATTGGTAATTTTTCAATTTTATGTTTTCTTAACTGGTCCTTGGCACCCTCTAAATCGGTTCCAACTGGAGCAGTAACCAGTTCTTCGTCTGTCATTACTTCCGAAACAGGACGTTTATAATCCTCGACAAAACGGAGATCTCTATTGGTTAAAATTCCGAGCAGTTTTTCATCTTTATCAACAATCGGCACCCCAGAAATATGATATTTAGACATCAGGGCTTCAGCCTCTTCAATCAAGGCATCCGGAGTTAAGAAAAAGGGATCAACAATGACTCCACTTTCAGAGCGCTTTACTCGATCAACTTCTGCTGCCTGATCTGCAATCGGCATATTTTTGTGAATAACACCCAGACCACCCTCTCTGGCCATTGCAATTGCCATATCACCTTCAGTAACAGTGTCCATTCCAGCAGAGATAATCGGAGTGTTGAGATAAATTTCATCAGTCAGTTTAGATCTTGTACTTACTTCTTTGGGTACTACATTTGATTCTGCCGGTACCAGCAGAACATCATCAAAAGTCAAGCCTTCTTTAATTATTTTTTCCATAACCAACCTCCTTGGATTTTTTAAAAATTAATGCTAAAAATTATGAACTGTAAGCCATTAAATTAGCCCTAATAAATATGTAATAATTTGAGATAAAAGGATAATAGTTTAGCTTTTTAGGAATCTAATATTTTAAGTATTTTAACAAAGCTTAAGGGTAATGTCAAGTAAATAAAACGTACATGCACCGTGAACCACCCGATTTATGTCGAAATATCTGCTTAAATTACTGCTGCTGATAAAGAAAAAAGCCCCTCAGAAAGGGACTTCTCTGCTGTATTTACTTTCTCTGCTACTGGCGGCGACAAAATCCGACAGGTTCACGGTGCGTGTACATAAACGCTCATAAACAAACATAAACGAAAATACTTATAACTCTCTTCTTCCCTCCAGAGCTTTAGAGAGGGTTACCTCATCTGCGTACTCTAGATCTCCACCAACAGGGATTCCGTGAGCTATCCGGGTCACCTTAACTCCCAGCGGCTTAATCAGTTTAGCAAGATACATCGCAGTCGCATCACCCTCAGCGTTAGGATCAGTCGCTACAATAATCTCTTTAACCTCATCTTTTTCCAGGCGGGGAATCAAATTTCGGATTCTTATCTCATCAGGGCCAATTCCATCCATAGGAGAGATAGCTCCGTGCAGCACATGGTAAAGTCCATTATACTCACCGGTCTTTTCCATTGCCACTACATCACGCGGGCTTTCGACAACACAGATTGAAGTTCTATCACGATCTTCAGACTGGCAGAAAGTACAGGTCTCCCCTTCAGTCAGGTGATTACAGTTAGAACAGTAATTGATTTTTTCGCGGGCCTCAATCAGCGCCTCTGAGAGGTTTTTTACCTCACTTTTCGGCTGACCGAGTATATAAAAAGAAAGACGGCGAGCAGTTTTAGGCCCGATACCGGGCAGTTTACTGAGCTCGCCGATCAATTTCCCCATAGGTTTAGGATATGGATTCATTAGGGCATCCCTGGTAGATTCATACCACCAGTCACTTTACCCATTTCGTCATTTACCATTTCCTGAATTTCGCGCATACCCTGATTGACTGCTGCCAGTACAAGGTCTTCCAGCATTTCTACATCTTCAGGATCAACTACTTCAGGATCAATCTGCAGATCAACAACTTCCTGCTTACCATTAACTACTACCTTAACAGCTCCACCACCGGCAGTTGCCTCAAGTGTCTTTTCTTCCAGTTCTTCCTGCATCTTAGCCATCTTAGCCTGCATCTTCTGTGCCTGTTTCATCATTTTTTGCATATTCATTTTAATTTCCTCCTCTATTTTCTAAAATTGATTTGTCCACTTCAATAATCTCACCAGAAAAAATTCTGGCTAAACTTTCTATATCCAAATCACCGGCCTGCTCAGCCACTTCAGCTGACTGAGAAGCAGGTTCTTCAGCTTCTAAATTTTGATCACTATTTTTTGAAGATTCCTCAGCTTTATTTGAAGGATTATCAACCTCTTCTACTGCCGGATCAATCTCTGCACCGCTGTTCTGTCCGCGGTCAGCAGCAGGTTTAGAATCTTCAACAACCTCAACTCCTTCGCTCCTATCTGGAGCAGAAGTTTCCGGCTCGTCAGCTAGTTTTTTTTTAGCACCAAGCTGAAATTCTATCTCTACAGCCTCATTTAAGACATTTCTTAAAACTCTGGCCACCAGCGCCTTGTTGGAAGATGCTCCTTTATAATGAAACTTTTTAGATTCTGGAAAAGCAATAATAACTGTTTTTCCTTCCACTGCCGCCGGTTCTCCCTCTCGCAAGAGTGCCTGAACAGAAATATCGAGCTGACGGGTTTCTTTTAAAACTCGAGCCCAATTTTCTTTAACCTGATTTAGGCTGACAGCCCCACCAGCAGCTGCTGGTTTTTGGGGACTCTCTTTTGAAGAAGCTGCGGCAGCTGATTTTTCAGCTGAAGCAGTTTTCTCTGCTGCCGGCTCTGTTTCCGACTTAGCTTTTTTCTCTTTCTCCTGCTGCGGCTTTCTACCCGCTGGCTGAGTTGGAGCGGTTTCTCTATTATTTTTTTGAATTTTATTTTTATCTTTATCTGTATTTTCTTCTTTACTGCTTCTCTTACTTTGATTGTTCTGCTCATTATTCTGACTGGTTTTTTCTTTTTCAGCAGCAGTCTTTTGTGCTTCAATTTTCTGCTTGAAATCAGAACTACTATTTCCTGCAGAATCTCCGCTGCTGGTTAAGAAATTATCCAGTTTAAATTCTAGTTCAGAAAGACGTGCCTCCAGGGAACTTCCACTGCTTCCCCTACTACTTAATTTTATAACACTTATCTCCAATTGTAAACGGGGTCTGGCACTTGAGCGCAGCTTTTGTTTTAAAGAAGCAAATTCATCAATGATTCGAGTTATCTTTTTAGTACTCAAATTTGCAGCCACAGAAGCAATTTCTTCTAAATAGCTGCGGGAATACTCTAAAATCCCGGAATCAATTCCGCATTCCTTAACTAGAAGTAGTTCACGGCAGTATTCTATCAATTCATCACTAAATCTTTCAATTCCCAGGCCAGATTCCAGCTGTTTATCTAATAATTCTAAGGCCGGCTGGCTTTGTTCGCTGCTTAGATGAAGTAAAAAGTCTTTTAAATCCGATTTATCAATTCTGCCCAGCATCCGCGAAATCTCATCAACACTGAGCTGACCATCACTAAAAGAAATGGCCTGATCCAAAAGGCTGATTGCATCTCTCATTCCACCCCGGGCACTGCGGGCTAAAATATCCAGAGCTTCTCTGTCAATCTCATAACCTTCAGCTTCCGCTATATATTTTAACCGCTTTTTTAAGTTGGTTAAAGTTAATAGGGTGAAATCAAAGCGCTGACAGCGGGACATAATAGTTGTAATAACTTCGTGAGGTTCGGTAGTTGCCAGGATAAAAACTACACTCTCCGGCGGTTCTTCTAAAGTTTTTAAGAGGGCATTAAAAGCTCCCTTGGTCAGCATGTGTACTTCGTCAATGATATACACCTTGTACTGGCCTTCACCGGGATAGAATTTAACCTTTTCTCTCAATTCTCTAATCTCATCAATACCGCGATTTGAAGCGGCATCAATTTCGATTACATCAAGTGAATTTCCTTTTTCAATCCGCTGGCAGGAATTACACTCGCCACAGGGTTCAAAGTCAGCAGACGGATTAGCACAGTTAAGTGACTTAGCAAAAACCTTCGCGGTTGAAGTCTTTCCTGTTCCCCGGGGACCGGCAAATAGGTAGGCATGAGCCACTCTATCATTTTTTAGAGCATTTTTTAAAGTAATTTTAACCTGATCCTGACCAATCAGATCATTGAAATTTTCTGGCCTATATTTTCGATAAAGAGAGAGAAAGGACATTTTTTTCACCTCAAAAATAGTATTATATAACAAAAACACCCTATTCCGGGTGTTTTAAAATAGTGGCCGCACACCGAGCTTTGAAGATCTTCTCCCAGGCGTTACCCTGACAGTTGGCTCGAACCAGGCACCCTCGCGGCACATGGAGCGACTTGCTTACCGCTGCTTCCTCCCGGACCTGACGGGGTTCACAAGACTCCATTGCGCGAGACCCAATTGTCAACACTACTTATCAGGGCCAGACCCTGAAAGAAAAAATCCT
>Ga0182238_1000030_pt1 | contig 61717 bp, 33 predicted proteins | sample hydfrates6_PW_90_FD_132439 | JGI IMG/M metagenome (GOLD analysis project Ga0182238, IMG submission 132439) | Subsurface microbial communities from deep shales in Texas, USA - hydraulic fracturing test 6_PW_90 | ecosystem: Environmental > Aquatic > Deep subsurface > Shale gas/oil reservoir >... | reverse complement strand
TGAGAATAGAGTAGAATATCTGGAAAATAAGCTTAAAAATCTTGAAAAATCAATATCAGAAGACGATAAAAAGTCTGGTGGGCCCGCTGAGATTCGAACTCAGGATCCTCGCCGTGTAAAGGCTCAAAATCGGGCACAGCAGGCGCAATTTTATTTCCCACGAAAACAGGATAGCTTTTACATTTCTTATGATGAATGGCGTTCTGAATTTGAAATTTGGGCAGAACGAAGGCTTTCAAAGAAAACAGCAAGAGACTATAAGAACTATCTTAATCGATACCTTACGGGCATTGAGATTTACGGTAAACCCGATATACAGGAGGTCATGGATAACGTTTCTTCTGGAAAAGATAAAGTATCGAAATCCATAAGAGCATTGCTTAATTTTTTGCTAGATAAAGAATTTATATCCGAAGAAGATGCAGTTTATCTGAAGAAACCATTAAAGCTCATGAAAAGTAACCCTGATGTATGGGTCCCTTCTACAGATTCAGTTCAGCATGTGATCAATAACTGCCTAGATCCTGACTGTTTACTATTTTTTAAATTGCTTTTATACTCAGGTATTCGAGTTACAGAAGCACACAGAATTTTTGAGAATTTCAATAAAAAGAAAATGCATATTGTCGAATCAATTGCTTATTATGACATTGATTGGACTCGTGGAAAAAAGAAAAGTAATAAGGCCTTCATGCCGAAGGAATTGGCACAAAATATGCGACATATGGAAGTTGATCCCGAGCAATTAAGGAAGTCCTTCTATAGAAAACAATTCGCGCTCAAATACTGTAGAAAATTCTTCGTTAATTTCTGTTCAAAAGAAGGAGTGCCTGATTCAGTTATCGAGTATATGATCGGGCACTCTGGAGGTTCAACTTTGGCAATTAATTATCTGCATAAACATCAACGTGCAATAGATTGGTATTCTAAGATTTCTCCAAAATTACAAAATATAATTGGGTGAGTGAGTTAATGAAAAATCTATGGATATATATGCTTTGTAGGCAGGGTGTGATGCTCCGTATCTCCGAAAATGATGTAGAAAACGCCAAAATGGCTCAAATAGGAGCAAATTAGCACTTTTAATCAATTTTTGATAGTAACTATCATCTAATTGAAACATGATGTATATTGGACAATTTTAGTTACATTATGTAGACAACCTATCCTACTATGATATCGATTGGAATCGAGAAAAAAAGAGGAATAATAAAGCTTTCATGCCACGCATAGTATCTACATGCTACGGCGACATATGGAAAATGTAAATATAGCGTTTATGCAAAAATATTTCTAGGCACACAGTATTCCGTTGAAATATTGTAGGAATTATTTCATCAATCTGTGTACTCAGGAAGGAGTACCAGATTCAATCATTGATTACATAATAGGATACACAAGTGGTTCTATACTTATTACAAATCACTTGGAGAAATTAAACAACTCCGTAAAGGCATACAATAAAGTAATGTCTATCTTAAAGAAATCATAGACGAAGCATGAATAAGATAAAGCATCTATAAGTTTTGTTTGTTTGAATGCCTGGTATTATTTATTCTTTCGGAACCTTACATTGAAATAAATGGGATGAATAAAAAAAAAATTATCCATACACGTAGAACCAAAAATACATCTTAAATATAATCACTTAAAGAGAATTTCTCCATGTTTTGTTTGTAGGCTGAACTTTTGTTTATTTCTCGGATATATGTATGGAACATTATCATTATGATCTACAAAAACATAGTACCAATTCCCATTTTTTGACTTAAAGTGATATATGGGAACACCATCATAGAAAACATTTGATACAGATACTTTTAGAGCACATTCATAACAACAGTTTACTGGTTTTGCATCGGAATCTTTTGATGGTACAATTACAGTTTTGTTTTCTTGATTACAAACTTCACATTTCATTTAACAACCCCCTCTATTACATTCAATCATCAATCGTTTTCTTAGTAGGTGCTCCATGACTGGTTAGCCTTGGTCTTATGTTAGCCAAAATTGTTTTAGAGTTTCCTATAGAAGATTCATTGGAGAAAATAAGTGCCTGCCCGATGTCAAGCAGTGGAATATTTCTTGACTTATCACCAAAAGCACGTTTTAAAATTTGATTCTCAACTGCATTATTCAAGCGATGAGCTACTAAGAAATCTGAGAGTTTGATTACTTTATCGTCAACATCATCTGGCAATTGAGTATCTAGAAGTAGCCAATTTCCGCCGTGTCTTTTTCTTTTAATTAAATTATCTAAATAATCTACGAAATTACTTGATATTCCTTTTCTAAAATAAGTATGAGCTTCATTTATTACAAATACGAAAGTTTCGTTCTCAAACCCTTCTCTTGTCTGGAGAACACTTAAAATCAAAGCCATGACTGAGAATGAATCATCGGGAGTGCGTATCGTTTTTCTAAAATCTAAAATATTTATTCCACCAATAGCTAAATTGTTAATGAAGTTGTCATCATTTATCCCGACAAGATAGTTTTTAAGAATTTCCAAGCGCCCTTTAGCTAAGTTAACTTGTGGTTCTGTTAACCTTTTATTGGTAACCTCATTCTCAAGCGCTTCACGTATTTTATCGAGGGTTACGGGTGGTTTAAATTGCAGTGTCTCTATTATGCTAAATAACCTTTTTACGTATGTTTGATCAGATTTGTCACCTGCAGCTAGCACGATTGCCCATTCATCTCCAGTAAGGAAGGAAGGATCTACATGAATAGGAAATACATTATTTGTTGAATAATCGTCTTTAAAAGTATCAGCTGATTTGTCATAAATATATGGATCTATAAATATCCTGAAGTTTTCTGGTTCGATGAGCCTTTGTGGTGAGATTTCATAAACTGCTTTTAGTTTTTGAACCTCTTCACTGACTTTATTTTGATATGGAATGCTCCAAAATTCAGACTTTTTATCATCTCTTGGTTTATATAGTACGATTATGGTAGCTTTTTTCTCTACTTGAGACAATTTTGGTATTGAATTTGATGCAAGCATTTCACTGATTACACCGATTGTATAACCTTTTCCAGAACCTTGTGATCCACAAACAAATGCAATATGGGGGGAATTCAAGTCTAGTAGAACGGACTTATTTTGATCTGCTTTTCCAATAATTCCCCATTGTTTAGGAGTCTTATTGTTTCCTAATAAAATAGTATCAGATAATATTCTTTTTGAGTCAACTGGAATCCTTTCTATGTTATTTGAGTATAATTTCGGTTCCTTTTGACTTTGATTTTGTTTCTTTAATATTTTTTCATTTTCTTTCTTTATTTCTGGAATAGTCTTTTTCAGATCTTGTCTTAACCATTTATTAATAATCTTTTTTATTTCATCCTGACAATCCCACATATAGCTGTCTAGTTTGCAGCCTTCGATAATTAGGAGGATATCCCCTGTTTTAGCTATTTTAACAACTCTTTCTTGGGATAGTTTTTCTATTGCATCTGAATATCGTTCGTATTCCTCTATTTTTATACGGTTGTTTGTGTCTACTTTATTCTGTTTCAGTAATTGCAAAAATTCAATTTTGCTTAATATCTTTTTATGCTCATCTTTGAGATTTGGCAAAGATTCATTAATTACAGATTCAAGCTTGTAGGAGTCAATTACGGGCTTAATTTTGTTTTTCCATGTAGCAATTGGAATTATGTAAATAAATGAGGTGTAACAACTGCTCGAGTTAAAGTTGTGAGTTAAAGCTTTGTATTTATATTGAATATTGCTCAAGGTCTTATCAATAATTTTTGAATTTATAAACTCATAAGAGATTGTTTCTATTACAGCATCTGATAATAAGTCTGCATTGTTAGAAAATATTGTACGAATAAAAGACTCTACATCATTTCGATCTTGCCATACGATTTTTGGGACAATTTTTAAAAATTCAATTTCCTCTAATGGATAAATTCTTTTTCTTGAAAGAATATAATTGTATAACAATAATTCTAATATGTTAGATATTTTGAAATCAATATCCATATCTTGCCTTACTTTTTTCTCGAACTGATTTTGTGCAATTCCTAAAAGTTCCCTTTTAAGAATTATCTCAATATCATAAGTTTTTACTCTATTATTATGTCGGTGAGGGTATTCATGATTTCCAGTAGAATACTTCGCTTCAACTTTATTAATATCAATCCAATCTGCAAATACTTGCTCAATTTCCTTTAGTTGATCGACAGTTCTAGGAACATTTAAATTTTCAAGAATATTTTCTTCAGATGTTGGAAGAAATTGGTAACCATTACCTAATTCAAATCCCATATTTGAGAGTGCATAATATGTAGGTAAAAAATCTTCTATTACCCATTTATATTCTGGAAAGGAAAGCAATTCATTTAATTCTTCTAATTTATCCGTAGTTATATTCCCCCATATAGTATGTATTTGTGAATACATTTATACTTATTTGAGCGGAAGATAGAAAGAAATACTAATTCCAAGACTTCTCCTTATACATTTATATTTATTATAAGCAGAACCATTATCAATGACTTCCAGAAATCATTAAAAAGTCTTATTCAGATGTCCGAATAGGCTATTTTAAAGATAAAAGGCCCAAATCTCATTTTTAATAACCCAGGAACATATGAGAAAAAAATCAAATGATCAAGATAATATTTCCAAGAGTATATACATTTGGGCTTACCACTAAATACAATGTGATAAATGGATAGGAATCATGCTTGTTTCACAATAACAAAAGTTGCTATATTTTAACGACGACAATAAATAGAGTCTCTTTCAGATTTGTTGATTGTTATCCTGGGAAAGCATGTCAAGAAATCAACTGACATGCTATCCTTAAGTTCAGAATATTTTATTTTTCGTATTTATCTACCAATTCTTTATCTGCATTATACAGCGTTGCAATGTCACCATCGTTGTTCCAGACATTCGATCTTCCCCAATATAGTTCTCCATCAGTATCTGTACCTCCTGCTGTATATACAGTTACACTTTTTCCAGCTTGGAGTGTGTATACAGGAAAAGTAAATTTATGATTTGCTTCATCGATGATATACCATCCTTCAAGAGAAGCATCATTTTCTCCATTATTGGTTATTTCAATCCATTCTTCATCAAGGGATAGATCAGTAATCATTATAGCAGAAGAGTTGCTGTCACTTGGAGTAGAGGAGGAATTATCTGTAGATGTTTGTGTTATTTCTACGGTCGCATTCAAATCGTCATCTCTATTTGTCCAAAATTCTGCATATACAGGATAATGGTCTGACACATCTTCGGTCAGGTCTTGATTCAAGCCATATTCCAGATCATACCTGAATACCCCTGCATTTCCAGTGTAATCAGAAGTATCCGTAATCACAATTCTGTCATATGTGTAATCCGTAGATTTGGTAGTTGTATCCAGTGAATCATCAATCAACCAGGCATATTCATCAAGGTCAGAAGTTCCATCCTCGTCAAAATATGAGCCATCGGCATTGAAATCACCCATAATAATGAAATCCTGCTCGCCTTCATAGATACTCATAGCATACTCAAGTACCTCATCAAGTTGATTTATTTCTTCAGTAGCCTCATCGGGATCAGTATGCACACAGACCATCACACCATCATAGTTGCCACCGTTGACTTTGAATGAAGCAATATAGGGTTCTCTGTGGAAAACATCACCGTCAGGTTCTGGGTAGGTGTGTGGCGTTCCTGTAATGGTGATTGTGGAACTGTTGTAAATATACATGTACTGTTCTTTAGAAGATGTTCTGCCAAGCCGTTCACTCGCCACGTAATCATAATTATTATTTTCAGAATTGGCCTCCTGGATAAGGTCAATTATTGATGTTTGGGATTTGTCCCGTATTTCCTGAATGCAAACGATATCATATGTTCGAATGGTTTCCCCCAGAATATCCATTACTTCTTCTTCTTCAGATGCTTTGGATTGTCCGTAAACTTGAACATTGAAAGCCCCAATTCTGATTTTTTCTTTTGAAATAGTGGAAGTTACACCTTCATTGTCGGTTTCTTGAGGAGTTTCCTGTACAGGTTGTTCTGTATCAGAGGGTATCAATTCATTTGGATCGATGTCTATATCGGCACATCCTAGAGATAGAATGGCCAATGATATCACTATTAGGAGTATTACTTGTTTTTTCATGTTGTTCACTTTACTCAATAGAATATGCAATTGGCTTTCCCATTGCGTTTTCTATTCTCTCAATTATTGCTTGCTTTCGGTCTTCAAAAAATCTATAGAAATCATCTTGCCTCAAAATAGTGGGATCTATCACGTGACTTTCCAGTATTTGATCCATCCTTTGATCATCGATTTCTGCGTTTCTCTGTATTTTTTCTAAATAAACGCTTGGAACATTATTGCCTATAATTCGATTTGTTTTTGCAGACAATGGAGTTTTATTTATTATACTATTGTAGTCATCTTTACTGATACCATTATCTGAACACCATTTTTTTGGAAATATATGGTGGATGTCGATATTGTCATCATAATATGTTTGGATGTCAATAGGATCTCCTGTACGGAAATCAATTCCTCCATCTCTCATCAAAATAGCATATATTCCTTTATAGGCAGCACTATTACGTGTCCGCAGTGTATTAAGTCTCTCTGGATCGAAGTTTGCTTCATTTACAGTTGTTGGTTTCTTCCCGCCATCAATCCAATCCAATAATTCGGGCATATCCTTAGCAAAACGAGTTTCTACAGCGCTTCCATATAATTCACCAAGCAGGCCACACCAATACCATTGGAATAATTTATTTCGTATTCCATCATTGTCCGCTTTGTCTCCCAAAACAGCTAATGTGGCAGCAAGGGGAACGAGTTGTGTTTTGTATGGCAAATCTCTAGATGTGAAGATATTTTGGATTTTTAACAATTTTGCAACTTTTTCAAAGCCTTCGATGACTTGGTCTACATGGGCCTTATATTCATCTAATTTCAATCTCAAAATATCCTTTCGTTTGCAACTAATTGCTGGTGCTTTTTCTATATTTTCTCCATTATTAAGCGCATCCAACTTTCGTTTTCTTGTTGCTAATAATGCGACTGCCTGCAAAAAATCAGTATTTTCAATACTGTGTAGTACTTCATGTTCTCTCAATCTATTCTGAATTCGATTCCAATCATCTCTTAAATTAAAATCATCGACTGCAAAAGTAGCAGTTAATAATTCAAAAACAGTTAGTGTTACTCCACCTGTATTTACTTTTTCGAATACAAGGCAAACAGCTTCTTTTGGTGTCTGTCTATTCATCGAAATAAGGGGAACTTGATATTGATTAAATCCATTAATAATTTCCCTCTCAAAATCGAACAATTTTTGAATATTTTCTTTTCCGTTCTCTTTATCCCACCAATATTCTTGGTATCCATCTCTCCAATCATAACTATCTAAAATTTGATTCAGAGGGAACAATTTATATTTATACTCTAATTCCACATTTGAATAGTCTTCTAATGCTTCCCCTCTGAAATTTCGCACTATTTTATCTTCAGGAATACTTCGAATGCAGTCTTCTCTATCAATATTGGGATTAAGAGATTGTTCAATGTCGATATAATAGTAGCGTTTTATTGGTTTTTTTCTTATGTCTTGTGTATCTACAGGTGATGATTTTAAGAGTGCTTGGAAAAGTGCAGTAAGTCGTTGCTGTCCATCAAGTATCAACTGTTCTGGTATTGGTTGTGGATCAATATCTACTCCTTCAATTAATCTGGGTTTGAATTGAACATCTTCATTGCCAGTATATAGTAGCATAACCGATCCTATTGGAAATGAAAGGGATACACTTGACAGTAGACTTTTTATTCTTTCATCGTCCCATACCCATCCTCTTTGAAAATCAGGTAGTTGTGTATAACCTTTACTAATATCTGACAAGATTTCTTTCAGGAATAACTTTGTACTATCGAAGGTAGATATTGCAGCCATTTTGCTCCCCATCATTATAACGATATTTTCTAGTACGGGCTAGTTGTAATAAATATTTTTTGCTTTTAAATTTAATTATTGTTTCATTACAATTCTACAGGAAACCTTGTCCATCTTAATTTATCAAAATAACCAAAGATAGGTTTGTATTAGCCTATTCATTGATTCCTTGTATTATCGATTATAAAAAATATTGTTTTTTACCTTTAGATAAAAAAGCAACCTATAGATGTTTTATCTTTCTTAAAATTAATTTTTTATTTCATCATATGTAATGATTCGATTTAGATTATAGAATAATCTATTTTTATTTCTATTTATCACTTAGAACTTAATAGGATATCACTAATTTCTGCTATTACTTTCCCAGAATTAGTCAATTTTATTCCTTTTTCTCTACCACTTCTAGTAGTTGAGATAAAACCATTTATTTGTAGTTTTTTAATAATTTGAGAATATTTATTTCTCCTTGATCCTGTATATTCCATTTGAAGTCCATTTTTGACAAGGTCTTTAACAGAATTGTATTTTTTCTTATCAGTGGAATTTATTGCTTCTAAAACATCTAGTTCGGTTTTATTGGGAGGTTGCATCTTAAGCACTGGAATTTCATAGGCTTGTTTCACACCCATACTCAAGTATTTTTTATCACTAATAAAATCATATACTTTTTGTTTTTTTAATTCTTCATCATCGCAATTTAATAGTGGTAGTAATTCTGTGGAAAGGTATGTTTCTGCAGGAACATAATATATTCTTGCAGAGAATAATGAAGCTGCTATGTAGGCTGCTTGAGTAATAACTTTTGTAGAAGAAGAAATGTTGATGTAGATTAGTTCATCTGGATGTTCATCTTTGTTTTCCGTAATTATTTGAGCAAATGTCTTCATTGCATCGGCAAATTTGAACAATTCAGCTTTACGCTCGAATATGCTAACATATTTTCCAATGCTGTTTTTTACTTCTTCTTTTATTTTAACTGCTTCGAATTCTATCTCGGTTTCATTGTTACCCATTAGAAAGATTACTTTTGATGGTGGGTATTCTTTAAACCCTTCCATGAATCTTTCAGGGGAATCCAGGCCTATTGGGACAATGTGAATACTCATTTTTTCACCATTAATATAATGTTTTCTTGTTATAATATCACTAAATAAATGATAATTACATACATTAAGTAGTTATAGTCATAAAAATATTATGCATATTGTAGTTATTAGTTTAGTTTGCAGGTACTCAAAATGTCTCTAGAAGAGGGCTTAATAAAATATGTAATAATTACTCCATTGACAGTTGTTGGTTTCACTTCAATGTACATCTTTGGTGGTATTATTTTGACAATAATAAATACAATTTCTAGCATTTTTACTGGAAATTTTGTAGATGGTCTTCTAGAGTATTTTGTTCATAGTGCATTACCTCCAACTTCAATGGAACAGGTATTTACCCAAGTTTTTTTGGGTACTGTTGTTGCTGGAATAAAATGGTATCTTGCAATGTCAACTTTAAGAAAAGGAGGATATTAAGATGGCAAGTAGACGCAAAAAATATAATAGGAAAGTAACGTTTGTTGATGGCGATTCTGGCCGTTACTCAGATGGAACTAAATTCAGATTAGCAAATGTACGTGCACCAGAAAAGAATCGACGTGGTGGTTCAAAAGCGAAACGAGTCGCATCTGGAATGGTAGGCAGAAGTAAAGGTAGGGTAAGCATAGAAGAAGTGGGTAGAGATAAGTACGGAAGAATCCTAGTAAATATGAAAAATAAAGATGGATCTATCAACAAGAGATTAAAGAAAAAGGGTTATACTAATAAAGGAAGGTAAGTAATTTTATTAGTACATTTAAAAAAATAAATTTCTTATATTTATAATATAGAAAAATGCCTATTACAATTGAGTATGGGCATTTTATTCAATCTATTATCAATACACTTGGAAAATAGATATGAATTACGACTGTTCCACATTAAAAGAAGTTGTTCGTTCTAACGATGGCAAAAATAAACATTAGCAATATTTGATATAATTAACATAGTTGTATTATTTAATAGAAAATATTTCTACAAGGCAAATACAAGTAATATCTTATGATTATTCACTGGTTACCAAACAATATCTATAAAATAAAAATGAGGTGCAAATGTGGAAACGTTGGTCCAAAATATAATTGAACAGCACAGGAACAAAAAGAAAAAAACGATTGAGACAAAATACATTGTTTCTGAATTAAAGGCACTTGGAACCAATCTTTATTCAAATCCTACACTTGCCAAACCGTTTTCAAAGGTTATGCAAAATCTAGTTAACGATGGAGTATTAAAACCATTCGGGAATTCATCATCTCTTCCACAATACGGTGGAGCTATGAACAAATATTATATCAATGTCAATTATTTTGAATCGAATGATGATACACTCCCAACTAGTGCATTGAATGGTCTTCACAAAAAAATCAACATGAGCTATTATGCAAAGCACGCGTCTGAATATTTCGAAGTTGAAGATATTATACATAAGATCAATGATGTCTTATATGACAACAACTCCGAGATACTCACTGCAAATGAAAGATCATATTTGATATTTGGGGATGAAAAAGCTATAATGTATCCAGAAGATGCATCCATTGATGGATCGGATATTTTGAAAAAACTCGGTGGTCTCACTCTGGAAGACCTCAAAGCAAAACGAACATTTGAACCGTTCTTTTATCTGGCAACCAACGAATATCATAAACTGACCGAAGGAAGAAATGTTCTCATCGTGGAAAACCAAGATACCTTCAACACTTTCATGGATGCGGTAAGTAAAGGCCAGCTACCCCATATACATCTCCTTATTTATGGGGAAGGGAACGCAATCATACGAAAGTTCGGTTTTATTCAAAATATTAATGGTAAACCCAAAGACAACTATTATTATTTCGGAGATCTTGATCCAGTCGGGATATCCATATTTCATAATCTCAAAAAAACATTCGTGGATTATGACATAATACCTGCAGTATCACTATACACTTACATGATAAACAAGGTCAATTCAGCTAAAGCTCCTAGACTACGAAAAACACAGAAAGTGAACGATGATTCATTATCACAGTTCATTGCTGCATTCGGCACTGAAAATGGTATGATAATTAAAGATATGATCTACTCAGAAAAGTATCTCCCACAAGAAGTTATCAATAAAACAGATATAGAGAGGTTGAATGAGATCGGAATACATTGAGCAATATCAAGATACAAATGAACGATTCAAACATTTGAGCAACTACTATCCATTTTTCAGGATATATGCATATGCTTCCAAAAACAATCTAGACTATGATGCAGCATATCTTGCAATTGAGGTCCTGTCATTATTGATTAAGAAAGGAAAGCTCATGGGCAAGTCTGTTATGTTCAACGAAATTGATGACCACATCAAAAGGATATTGGGACATATTCATCCAGAACTTGGTCTTGATTCTAAGGAAGTTACACAGGAAATATTGAGATTGCTTGAAACCGATAGGTATGGGAAATCGTATTGTTTCAAGCATATGGATCCCATTCACAAAAAAGAAGATTCGCAATATGTCTACCTGATTGAATACAATGTGAAAAGCAAAGGGTATGATATTAGTAACGCTGGACTTAGCTTCATGCTCAGTACAAAGGAACTACCCGAAGAATCAAAGATATCGGTAAGTCTACTTCTGTTCAAACAACAGATCAAAAACAAATCGTTCGTAACAGCATTGAACACAGTCAGGGAACTCAATCTGGATGTTATTCGCAAAAAGGAGATGAAACAACATCTACTTGACAAGATGCTGTACAATGCATCGGATATAACTGATGATTTTATGGTGTTTACTCAGGATATATTCAGCCAGCTACAACAGGAAAAAGAGCTATTTGAACAGGTAAGGATTACCTTGATGGAATTCACTGAAGGACAATATGATTTATCCAATTCCAATACTCAAATCGATGAAAAGGATTTCATAATCCTCAAACAAATATCAAGCGAACTCGAACGAGGCTACAACCTACATTCAAGTCTACTCAAAGACTATGCCGATCTCCCACAGGAATATGAAAATATATGTCAGATTAAGATCAATTCATTATTCGATAAAAAATGGCATTTCAAGGAAGTATTGGAAAACAATGTAAAAAACAATCATCCAAACGCTGCACACATTATCAGCCTGCATCCAATGCTACAACCCGATGTTCCGAAGTATTTCAGTTTATTCAAAACATTTGAACCTCAAGTCATCAGCTACAAGAAGGAAGATATCAAAGAGACTAGGCAGGATGAAGAATGGAGTGGTATTCTCATTTCAGGTGATCAATATGATGCAACATTGGTTAGCAATTTTAAAAAATATGCATATGCACTACTGAATTGTATCAATATTAATTCCAATCAGACAACATTGGAAACATTCATCAAAATGGTTGATACGACGTATAACCACGAAGCTGTCAGAAATATAGACCTGATACCATTTCTGTTATCCCTAAATAACCATGGACATGATGAATACGAATATAGGAACAGTAGTGATGAAATTGAACCATATATTACCAGATTCAATTTTGATAAAATTGATCAATCCGATATAGAGGCCCGTGGTTTAATGGACAATACTCTGATATGGGCACATCAAAAATTAGATTTGCCGTATAATAGACTATGTATCAAATCTATACCAAATAGTTCACTGAACATAATCGAGAATGATAATAGAACTCAAATATCCGACTTGACTTTTTGGATGGAGTAATTAAATGCACTATAATAAAGAATCCATGGAAATTGCTCTTGATATGCTGTATTGTATGTTAAAGGACGGTGTTATTGAAAAAGAAGATTATCCAGACCACTTCATGCAATATGAAAGAGAAAGTGAAATACGTGAAGTACTTGATTTGTGTGCAGAAAAATTCGGTTTATATGTATGTGGTCGAGGAGATGCCATCTTCCTGAGTCCAGGTATTAACAACAAAGTATTCGGGATGACAAATGAAGAAATAAAGAGTGATTTGCTCCGTGGTGGTAAAAATGCCCATATGTACACTGCATTCTTTATCATGCATGTTATGATTGGAGAATTTTATACCGAATCTATGTATAATACTCCCCGACTAAACTTACCTATTACTTATCTCATGGATACAGTAGATTCAAAAATAAAGTCATTAGCAGATTTCGAAGAAATTGACGAGATAAGCAATGAGTATAGATTCAACTTCAAAGAAGTGAAAGATCTATGGGATAGTCTACCCAAAGCTGATGTTAGTCCTGAAACGGGCAAAGAGAAGGAGGGTGGAATTGGTACAAAGGTCGGATTGATCTATGAGACCATAAAATTCATGGAAAAACATCAACTTATAGATCTAAATGTTGGCGCAGTTTATCCATTACCCCGCTTCAAAGCGATGGTTTCGGAAGCGTATAATAATACCGATATCCAGACTGATATTCTGGAATTTATTGAAAGCCTAACGTATAGTGGAGATGATACGGATGCCGAGGATTAAAAATGTCAGAATAATCAATGCACAATACAACAACGGCACACAAATGTATCAGGATTTTGTAATGCCGTTACATGGGCTTAGTGCAACATATTTACTCGGCAACGGTGGTGGCAAATCTGTACTGGTAATGTTGATGATGCAATGTATTATCCCTAACTATACACTTAATGCAGACAAACCGTTCAAATTAATGTTTAAGGGTGGAGAAAAGGACAGAACAACACACGTTCTTATTGAATGGGAGTTAGATAGTGAACTATCCTCACACAAGACATTGTTAACAGGTTTCTGTGCTAAAAAGAAAAACAGTTCAGATGAAAGTAGTAACATTGATGGTATAGAATATTTCAACTATACACATCTCTACGATAGTAGTAATGATTTGGATATTCTAAGGATACCACTATGCTACATGGAAGGAAATACATTTGTCACCAAGTCGCTCAGTGAAACAAGAAAGATGTTACATGACAATAAAGATGAATATGACATCTGGATTGGCAGGATGAATGGAAAGAGCGAGTACCAGAAACAGATCAAGAAATACTGTATCCTCGGAGCTGAAGGTAGATTGTTAGGTTCCATAAACGAAAGTGAGAATCAGTTAAAAACACACTTCAAAAAATCATATGGTACATCAAGGACAGTTATTGAAAAACTATTACTAAATACCACGATCGAATGTCTGAACGATAAAAGAGCAATCAATGGACATGAACATAATGAAACAAACAGTGAATTACTGGCAGATACGTTAATTCAATCTCAGGAAGATATCAAACGTCTCAATGATGAATTGGAGAACATGCATGAAACACATGCATACCATGCCGAGATACTGAATCTCATTGATGCAAACAATAGGCTTAGTAAGGCACATACTGAACTCGAGGATGCAAAACAACAGACTGCAGTACAATATACTGCACATAAATCAGCGGTCGTTGATAAAAAGAACATTATTCAGGAAATCGAAACCAGATTAAATGAAACTAAGGGACAACAGGAAGCAGTTAGTATTGACATCGATAGACTGGATGTAATGCAACAGAATGCATTAGTAAACAAAGGTAAACTTCATATCTCCAAGCTGAAAACTGAAAAGGATGATACTGAAGCTGCATTGAAAGATTTGGAACATACATCGAAGTTGGTGATTGCCACAAACAAATTTCTCGATATCCAAAAGTACGAAAAGGAGATACGGGAATATCAGAGCACTATTGATAACATAAGCAAGGAAAATGAAGATATATTCCATGCATACGATGTATACGGTAAGACATTGCACTCGTTCTTGTCCGAAGAACTTGCCACTTTAACAGAACAATACAAAAACGCGAAATCGATAAAAAATGAACTTAACAATAATTCCCAAGAACTTCAGATGAAAATTGGTGGAATAGATCAAGACATAAAATCCACCAATGATATCCTCAGTAAATTAAATATTGATATTGACAAGACACGTTCAATAGAAGACGATTTGGTAAATAAGTGTCAAACATATCCGCAACTTAACAATGGTTTATTAATTCCTGAAGATGAAATCAATTCTACAAATACACATCTGGAAAAATTAAGGAATAATCAAATCAAATTAAACGATAAAATCGATGAACTTCAATCCTTCATTTCAGAAGACAAGGCAGAGGAAAGCAAGTTCAATGAAAGGATTAGTAATGTAAATGATCAAATCAGAAAAACGAGCGATGAGATATCAAGTTTTGAAACACAACAATCCAATGCTATGGAAATTGTCAATGTACGTAAAAGCATGGATATTGAAACATGTATCAATGAATTGGAAGATGAAATCGAATTAACAACGGGAAATATATCATCTAACAAAGACAAACTCAAACGATTACAACATGAGCTACGTACCGTTGAAGAATATGGTTTCGTATTAACTGAAGAATTTGAGAATGCACTTAACTGGCTCAAAGAAAAACTAGGATTTGCCAAAAGCGGTACTGAACACCTGAAAGAACTCTCTATCGATAAACAAAGGAGAGTATTGGAACAGGCACCATGGTTACCAAAATCAATAATCTTGACAAACGATGATTTCAACAACGTCATTGCGAACCCCAAAAGTAGATTATCCAGCACAATAATGGATTCATCCATAATACTCGTTAGTTTATCAAGCCTCCAGAAAAATGATAAGATTTCTCTGGGTGATATATTCGTACCATCTAGGGACACTGAACATTATATCAAGATACTGGATAAAGACAATACAATAAAACGAATCCAATCGGACATCCAGAAAATCAATCAGGAAATTGAAAAACAAAATAACTTACTCGCGGTCTCAAGAAACGAGTGGAGTATACTAAAAACATTTACTGAAAAATATCCAGAAGGATATGAAGCAGAACTACATAACAAGCTTGAACAAAATCAAGCAGATCTAAATGCGCACAATACTATTCTATCAGAAATAACGAACAGAATCAATGATAATAAAAGTACCCTTGAACAAACAAGAACAGAACTATCTGATACGAATCACAATCTGGAAACTTTCAGTCTAAAACTTACAGTACTGACCGAATTGGTACAAACAATCACAACAATTCATGAACTACAGGCTAGTATTGATGAAAATACGACGAAAATAAATAATCTTTCGGAATCACTGAGAAGTACAAAGAGCAAGAATAATCAACTAAAGATCAAAATCAGTGAAAATGAAGAAACAATTTCATCACTCTCCAAACAGATAGACAAACTTGAATCTTATGTAAATGGAGAACTCAGCGAATTCAAGACAAAGGACATCGAAATACTGGAAGAAACAGATACTTCTGTACTATGGGCAGAGTATGAATCTGCAAAAAAAATAATCCAAGAAGTAGCTGGTAGTGTCACAGAATTGAAGAATAGTATCCAGAAAAACAGGGAATTTGTCAAAGGTCTGTATAATGAGATACATCGCGATAAAATAACCATCGAGGAAATCAAAACAAGTAATCGCAGTCAACCATTCAGTGAAGAGTATATCAGTAATTTGGGTACACAGATCGAAAGTATAAAGGAAACACTCAAAGCAGTTGAAAGGAAATTAGCAAACGCACGTGAAAAACAGGTGCTCACAAAGGCAAAATTCGATTCAAAGGTAAGCAAGTATAATACACGTGTACCTGTAGCATACATTCCAGATCCCAACATTATGGACGAAAACCAGTTTCGTGATGATATTTCTAATAAAAAGACAGAACTTAATCGTCTAATTGAAAAAATCAAAGGTATTGAAGAATTATACGAATCAAATTCAGAAGATCTTCAGCAAATTGAACTCGGTCTTCAAAACTATGAAATTTTGTGTAATAAATATAATGTTACCACTACAACTACTGATACAAATGTCGAACTCAAAGACCACAATGAATTAACGACATTACTAACAAGCAGATATTCCAACGTCGAGAATAATAAAGACAAGTTCAGACGCACCAAAGACAAAGTCATGAACAATATCGCCAACATCGACATGAGTGAATATTTCAAAACCCCTATCCGAGATAAACTATTAGTTGCTGATACACTCCAGGAAGCAAAATTCAATGCACATGCATTAGAAAAGTACTCAAATATACTCCTGAAAAGGATGGAAGACCAGCAACAACAGATTGATGCACTCAAAAACATTGAAGAAAATGTCGTGGATCAAGCACTGGGAATCGCAAGGATGTATAAAGACCACATCAAAAAGTTCCCAATGTTATCTAGAATCAAGTTCCAAGACAAAATATATGACATGATTCGCATCAACTTTAACAAATGTGAATATTCAGATGAACAAGCTGAAGATGAAATGCGAAATTATATCCGAGACCTGATACGTGACATTGAAAACAAAAAGATTGATAAGATTAAACTTGTAGATAGCCTGACTCCCGCACTCCTGTTAAACAGAGTATTGGATATGAAAGTAATCCAGATGGAAATGCGAAAGATTGATCAGAAAGGTATCCAGAGATTCTTAAAATGGGAACGCATAGAAGCATCTGATGGACAAACAAATGCGATATTTATCGTTTTCCTTGTCGTATTGATGTCATACATTAGGGATATTGTCATCGACAGAAAGGATATAAACACATCCAAAATGATGATAATTGATAATCCTTTTGGATCTACCAGTGGAGCATATCTTTGGGAAGTAATTAGTTCTATTCTCGAAAAAAACAATGTTCAACTGATATGTCCAGGTCACAACATCAAAGCAGATGTACTAAAGTATTTCCCTATACATTTCATCCTGACAACTGAACCATCTACATCAGGCCGAACGAGAATAGGCATTAATGTAAAGGCAAAAGACGAAACACTGGATGCAATCAAACGACAGCAACAGTTTGGACAGATAACTTTAGATATTTGATGAAATCTGATTTTTGTCCTTTCTCCATGCTTATTTTCTTTGTACCTGTTGTCCCGTATTTTTGCCTGCTTAAGAAAGGAAATATTATCTATAGATTTCTCTTCTCATCAAATGGGAAAAATAATAACTCTCTTGTTGAGAGGAATCAATGTTATTAGAGTGGTGTAATACAAATAATCATTGTATGCTAAAAACAAAATTGATACGTTTTATTTGAAAATCACAGGCATTTCCAGGAAATAATCTTTCATTTCATAATACCTGTTTTTTGTAATATAAAAATATATACGAGACACTAGGGTTTTATGTAACATAATAAAAGTGTTTTATGTACTGATTAATTCCAATACAGAGTAATATTGAGGATATACGAAAAACTCATTATGAGATTAATTGATATCATTTTAAAAGGTGCCAATATGAATATGGTATTTCAGGAGAGTTGTGGGTAGTGTAATTGACTGTACTCATTTATTTTACGGCATAAACATTGACTTTTTTGTGGATGATTTTTGAATTAAGTTACTGTTTGCATAGAGAAATAAAAATTATTATTGGCCTCCCTTTGTTAATGAGACAAGAATCTGTATTTTAATTACGTAAATGAGCACATTTAAATAAAAATATAATATATCTGGGACTATATTGGTATGTTTATTCATGGCCAAAAAATCATTGTCTAAAGAGTGCCTTTCCAAATTCAAACCAAATTCATCTATATGCAGGTGAGAATAAATGAACAAAAGAGAAAGAATTGCTGGAAAAATAGCAAAAGTTCCAGATAACAATATAGATGAGTTAGAAAAATATATTGATAAATTACTATCCAATAATAATCAAATCGGCAAACTTACTCGTATTGAAAAGTTACTTCGTAAACTAAAACAAAAATCAGCAATAGAAAACAATGATTTTATTGAATTAACTAGATGTTTCGAAGATGAATGGGACACTATTAAAGATAGAAGCATATTGACAGATTACTTCATTCAAATAATGAGTGAATTTAAAAATCCAAAGTCAGAACCATTTGCAGCCAAAAGAATAAAGTTTGATAGTAGAACAGGTGGTTTTTTCGAAGATAACTTTAGTTCAATTCTAAAATCATATTTATTTTCGAAACCCGACTTATGGTCCAAAAACAATTATTTCCAAGAAATTGACATCCTAGTAAATGTACCAATTGCAGTACCAGGTGAAAGAAACAAAAAGCAACCTGATATATTAATATAGGATTCCAAAACTCAAAATCCACTTTGTATACTCGAATTAAAATCCAGTTTCACAAAAAGGAGTGTGATTAAAACATATAATGATTCATTTGAAATGTGGAAACAGTTGAATGAAAATATAGATTTTAAATTTATAATATTCAGTTGTACAAGCAAAAAGAAAAGCGATACGTATAAAAAAGTTGAGAACTGTAAAGTAATTTGCTATGATTTCAAAATTGACGAAGATAGCAGAATAAAAGGAATTCAACCGCAAAAAGTAGATTGCATTGAAAATATATTTGAAGAAATTTATAGTTCCATACAAAAACACAGACCTAACAAAAAATAACACCTATTAAAGAGTTAGATGAAATAAAACACAAATAAATTTTATCTTAATATCTAAGTATGGCTCGTTAAATATTTATTGTTCAGTAAGTATTATTTTAAGCATGTTTCCTTATATAATGACACTTCTACGCGGATTATCTTTAATTGGATTTATCGCAGCAAATTATATTTGTCTTCTATTTTTTCAGCAATACATCTTGAATCTTTCAACTACATATTGCTTACTTTTGATTTTAATAACTTTTATGATATTGAAATTAGATTTTACACTTTTGTTATATGAAACAATAAAAAACAAAATGCTGTCAGCTTATAAATCGATAACATCCAAAAACAAATCATATAATCAAAAACTTGTTGGTTCTTCTTTTAAAGACGAAAAAAACGAGAGTGAAATTCATAATTTGAGTTTGATCATAGGAGAGGTCTTTAATGTAAAAAATGATTTGATTTTCGTAAAAGTGGTCTTTTTTAATACTTTATATGAATTATTCGCAGTATATATCGTATGGATTAGCATACTTGGTTTCTTACATTTAATTAGTTTTTATGAATTAGAATTAGTTGAAAAGTCTTCATTTTTCCAAATAAGTGCATTGATCGGTTTAATGTTAGGTATTTTCCAATTTATACTACAAAGAAATGAGGATAAAATATTAACTAAAATTCAGATTACGAGTAAAAGAATTGAACAAATAGTTGAACAAGAATTAACATTCGATGAATTTTATGACAGCATACCAAATAATGAAACCAAGAAACATCTCAGAAGATATATTCAGAGAGTTGTTGACCCTAAACTTCAAGTAAAAGATTTTTTTATTACTTTAATGGAAGATAAACATATAAGGCGATTCTTGTTTAAGCATATAGATAAAACACCAATTTCAATAAATTTATCATATCAGGGATCAAAGCAAAAATTTGAAAGGTTGGATGATGTTGTTAAAACTGATATAAAAAGAAAAAAGCAACTACATGATTCTTATAATTCGTTTTTTGTTAGTTCTAATAAAGTAAATAAAATTGTAGATAAAATATATCAAGAAATAGATATGAACGATTTCCGTTTAATTGTTTTAAGCAACATTAATATTATTTCTGAAATTCTTCCTCAATTCACAAATAGAAATTATAAGAAATTAATAGAAGATATATCTTTAGAAGATAAGCGGGTTGACCCAAAAAATATTAACTTTAGTTCTTCCAGAGAATACAAGCAATATTTACATAACCAAGTTTTCATACAACTTATGAAGAAAATTATTTTTTAACATTATTCATATATTGTAATTAGTAAACAATTAGAATCTTGTAGTGAAAAGAAAGTCCCATCTAAAATCTAATTTGAATAAATTTAAATAGCATTCCATTCTTTTTTTGAATGATGCAACAAAACCAAATACTTGAGGATATACTCAATAATCCTCATAAACTATCAGATAGTCAAAAAGATGCGGTTGTAAGTGACAATCAACATGTCCGAATAATTGCTGGGGCTGGTGCGGGAAAAACAGAAACTTTGACTCGAAAGATAGTTTATCTTCTTTTATATAAGGAAGTTCCTCCGTCTTCAATTGTTGCATTTACTTTTACTGAGAAAGCAGCTCAGAGCATGAAAACACGTATTTATGATCGTGTCAAAGCATTCGGTGGAGAGGAAATATGTGCTCATCTGGGCGAAATGTTTGTGGGTACCATACATGCCTATTGTTCCCTCCTTTTGGAAGACTTCTATGGATATGGTGATTATGGAACCCTTGATGAAAACCAAGAAATGGCATTCATAATGAGGTATGGTTGGAATTTGAATCTTGGAGGTAAAGGTTACGCATCCAACTGTAGGCAATTTCTGGATACGTTGAATGTGGTGTATGGAGAATTAATTCCTGAAAATGTACTCAAAAAGAGGTCTCCAGATTTCTTGCAGAAAATGAAGGGTTATGAAGATTTACTGAATCAAAATAAACTATTAACCTTTAATCTGATGATCAATATTGCGATTGAAGAATTATCTAAAAATCCTTCCAAATTAGAAAACGTGAAGCATCTTATTGTGGATGAATATCAGGATATAAATCGTGCTCAAGAACAATTAATTCAACTTATTGGAGATAATTCCAATATTTTTATTGTCGGAGACCCCCGACAAACAATATATCAATGGAGGGGATCTGATGAGAGATGTTTTGAAGAATTTGAAGTTAAGTATCCTGATACAAAAACCATCAAAATTACAGAAAACCGAAGAAGTACAAAATTGATTATTGAATTAGCAAATAACTTTTCAGACAATTTTGAATCAACTTACCCTCACATGTCTCCAACAAGAAAAGAAGACGGACATGTGTTTTTGAAGACCCTTGAAGACGAGAGACAAGAAGCTGAATGGATTGCTGATCAGATTGAAACCCATATCAACGAGGGGTCTTGCAAGTATAGTGATATTGGAATTCTTTGTAGAAGTGTAAATACCACAGGTCCAGCTTTCATTGATGTTTTCAGAGAACGCCGTATTCCTTTGATGATTGGTGGGAAAGTAGGTCTTTTCAGAAGAGATGAAATAAAGTGTGTAGGCAAATTGTTCACATGGCTGTATGATGATGCCTTTTGGAAGGATAATAAATATTCAAAGGAAAGTATTGAAGGAGAAGATATATTATTCTCTGCCTTAGATGATTGGGCTGAAGGTGTTCCTGATGTACCTTTACCAGACAATATTGCAGAATCATTATTACAATGGAAAGAATCTGTTTTGAAAGGTGGATTCAATACATTTATTGATATTTTCTACTCTTTGCTGAATCTATTAAATTACAAAAAACTGAATCCAGATGATCCAAATCATGCTGTTATTATGGCAAACATGGGTCGGTTTAGTTCTCTAATTACGGATTATGAATATGCCAATAGACTGGGTGGTAGGAAAAAGAATTGGGAGCGAGATGTGAAGGGACTATTTTGGTTCATTCATAGCTATGCCACAAGTTCTTATGAAGAACAACCTGCGGATGATCTCGAATCTATAGATGCTGTCCAGCTTACCACTGTACATCAGGCAAAAGGACTTGAATGGGCTCTGGTTTTCATTCCTGCTCTTGTGAATAAGCGTTTTCCTTCTATAATGACAGGAAGGACCAGGCATTGGGATATTCCAAAAGATCTTTTTGATTACGATCGCTATGAAGGTGATATTGATAGTGAACGTAAACTATTCTATGTGGCATTGACCCGTGCAAAGAATACATTAGTCTTAAGTAAATTTACCCGTTTAAAAAATTCAGAACCCAATGCCAGCGAATTTGTAAAAGAGGAACTGGATCATTCTTTAATAGAAAGTTTATCTTCAAGAGATTATCTACCTTTGTGTAATGTTACTAATGAAGGAGAAAATGAAGATCTTCAAACTTTTGCAACGAATGAATTGATTACTTATGGCCAGTGCCCATACATGTATCGGTTAAATAATGTATGGGGTTACAAAACCAGTGTCAAAGAATTGATTGGTTACGGTAATACACTCCATTTCTGCCTCAGAAGATCTGCAGAATTGATTCGGGATAAAGGCATGAGTCCAATCAGTGCTGTTGCTACATCGGTTGATGAAAACTTCTTCCTTCCCTATGCAAGTCCCAAGATGTTTGATAAATTGAAGGAAGGGGCAAAAAAGAGATTAATTCAATTTGCAAAAAAACATTCAGATGATATGGTACGTATCAAGGAAGTAGAAAGTCGTATAGAATTTCCTATGCAAAAAGCCACCGTTGTAGGTCGGGTTGATGTAATTCTACATGATGATCAAGGTCTTGAGGTAAGAGACTATAAGACATCCGATGTTGTAATAAGTGATGAAGAAGCTGCATTGCAGGTTCAATTATATACAGCGGGTCTACAGAAAATTGGTGAACCTGCTGACAAAGGATCAATTTCATATCTTGAAAATGCATCTACCTCTGATGTAGATGTCAGCCTCCCAACTCTCGAAAACAAAGAGAATATTGCTGAATCTTATATTGATGGTATAACGAAAAGAGATTTTACTCCTTGCCCAGGTGAAATCTGTAAAAAGTGTAATTATGTTAATATTTGTAAATACAAGAGGAACGAATAATGGCAATTGATTATGAAACCAAGCTTAAATCTTTGCTGCGCACCTTATTTCAATTTGAATCAGCGGACCTTGATTTTGGAATTTACCGCATTATGAACAAAAAAAGGGATGATATTAATAAGTTCATTGATGAAGATCTCATAGAGGCGATACATTCTGAATTCGAATCATCCAAAGAAGCTGATCAAAAAAATATAGAGGAAGACCTCAAGTCGATAGAATCTGAAATGGAAGAGAAGTTTGGTTCAAAAATCGTTGATGATAAAGGAAAACTGTTACCCTTCTATGCACAGATCCCTCTTGCACAAGAACTTGCAGAGAAGTATAATTCCCTGAAAACTTCTATTGAAACAGCCAGTGTTTCAGACCAGCATAAAGCAGATATTTTCAGCCATATTTATCACTTCTTTTCCCGCTATTATGACAATGGCGATTTTGTATCTTTGAGGCGATATTCGCATAAGGAAAAGTATGCAATACCCTACAATGGAGAAGAGGTTTTACTTCATTGGGCAAATAAAGATCAGTATTATATCAAAACAGGTGAGTATTTTAAAAATTACAGTTTCAAAACAGGCGAATATACTGTAAACTTTGAATTAGTAGAAGCTGAAAATACCACTAACAACAATAAATCTGAAAAACGCTATTTTGTTCTTGGTTCTACTGATGAAAATCCAACATATGATGCCGAAAACAAAGAACTGACCATATTCTTTGAATATCGAGCATTAAACCAGGATGAAGAATCTGAATATGGAACAAAAAATGTTCAAGATAAGATATTGGAAAGCTTATATTCTACTCTGATATCTAACATCCCAAATGAAGGATTGAAGCAATCATTAACAAAGGAAAGCAATGAAAAAAAAGCACCTTTGAAGAAACATCTATATTCCTACACAAAACGAAATACTACTGATTACTTCATACACAAAGACCTCAAAGGATTTCTTACCCAAGAAATTGATTTCTATATCAAAAATGAAGTCTTCAATCTCGATGACCTAGGTACAAACAACGAAGTTACAATTGAGCAATATGTCACCCGTGCAAGGGTAATTAAATCTCTTTGTCTAAAAATTATTGATTTCCTGGCTCAGATTGAAGATTTCCAGAAAATGCTCTTTGAGAAGAAGAAGTTTGTTCTGCAGACTGATTATTGCATGACGTTGGATTATGTACCTCAAGAGCTATATCCTGGGATTTTGGAAAACAAGGACCAAATAAATGAATGGAAGAAACTCTACGGATTTGGAGAGGATGAACAGTCGACCCTCTTTTCATTTGATAAAAATGGGAAGCTGGATTTGAAAGAGAATCCACACCTTGTAATTGACACGAAGTTCTTTGATCAGAGTTTCAAAGATAGGCTACTTTCTTCTTTCGATGATTTGGATGAATTGATTGGTGGATTGCTGATTAAGAGTGAAAATTTACAAATGTTAAATTTACTGGATAATAAATATGCAAACAAAATTAAGTGTATATATATTGATCCTCCTTATAATACAGGAGGTGATGATTTTGTCTATAAGGACAAATATCAACACTCTAGTTGGTTGTCTATGATGTCAGATAGGTTAGAAAAAGTTTCCAATTTTCTTAATTCTTCATCAGCAATATTTATGAGCATAGATGATAACGAAGCTGCTAATTTAAAATTGCTAGGTCAAGATATTTTTGGATTTGAAAACTTTCTTTCTTCTATTCATTGGCGAAGAAAAAAAGAGTTATCAAGTGATAGTAGAGGTTTTGCAATTAAAGCAGAATACTTGGTATCTTTTTCTAAGTCTAATGAATATTTGCCCAATAGAGTTCCTCTTAAAGAAGAATATATCAAATCTAGCTATCGTAATCCAAATAATGATCCTAAAGGTCCTTGGAGAGGTGTTCCAATTACCGTTTCTAAAGGGCATCAATCTGGAGGGTATTTGTACAGTATCACTACTCCGAGTGGTCGTGAAATTACCCGTGAATGGCTTTACCCTAAAGAAAGCTTTGATAAACTTCAAAAGGAAGGACGTCTTTATTTTGGAAAAGATGGATCTGCTATTCCTCAAAGAATAATGTATGCTAGTGAATCAGAAGGGCAAGTGCCAGACAACTTATGGCTTGACAAAGGAACAAACAAAGAAGGAAAGAATGAAATAACAAATCTGTTAAATGAAAATATTTATGATACGCCCAAGCCTACATCTTTAATCAATCATATATTGAATTTGAGTAGTAATGAAAATGATATTATATGTGATTTCTTTGCAGGTTCTGGCACAACAGCTCATTCAGTTATAGGTTTGAATAGAAAAAATAGTGGTAATCGAAAATACATACTTGCAGAGATGGGAAGTTATTTTTATCATGTTATGTTACCACGAATAAAAAAAGTAATATATTCTAATAACTGGAAAGATGGAAAACCTCAATCAAAAAACGGTATTAGCCACATCTTCAAATACCAATCTCTTGAACAATACGAAGATTCACTAAATAACATCGAATTCTCAGATTCTGGCTCTTTCCAGAGAACCCTTACAGATATGGATGGATATTTCCTTCGATATATGCTTGATTTTGAAACAAAAGAAAGTCCTTGTAGAATGAATATTGCTAAATTGAAGGCTCCTTTTGATTATAAGATGAAAATAGCTGAGAATAATGAAATCCAGGAGAAAACAATTGACCTAGTTGAAACCTTTAATTATCTCCTTGGTATCCATGTTTTGAAAATACAGCCCTTCGAAAACGATGGTATTTACTATAGAGTGATTCTTGGACAACTTGAAGATGAAAAGGTTCTCATAATATGGAGAAATACTGAAAACCTTGATCTTGGAAAAGATAAGGACTTCATTGAAGGTACCATTATTGACCAATTCAAGCCGTCAAAGACATACATCAATGCAGACTTCCATGTGAAAAATGCCTATCCTATAGAACCAGAGTTCAAACAACTCATGGGGGCTTGAAATATTGGCCAGTAATTCAAATGGTGGAAGGCTGGAAAAACATCTCATCCTCAATAAGTACATGAACAGCTTATTTGGGATGAAAAACTTCGATGAACTTAAAAGGAAACTGGATGCCACTGAAGAAGGTTTCGATGAAGAAGGCCGAAGCTGGATGTTTCATAGTTTAATAGGATTAAAAAACATAGACCCTCTACTTAAGTCCAAACTTGAGGAATACGATACAAATATCAAATCATATCTGAACCATATTAACAACAAACGTGAAATAAAGATTGAACTCAAATATTTCCAGTATCTAACAGTTCTCTTCACTGAAATCTATCTTGATCGATTATTCACCGATCCCATAGAATTTGAGAACCAGATTAATGATTATGCATATGATTTTGTAGAAGAGATCGATGAATATGACTTGCTCTTTTCAGAAAACGATCTTTATAACTTAGCCTATTGGATGGCTACAGGTTCTGGAAAAACAATTCTTTTCCACATAAACTATCTTCAATTCATAAAGTACAATCAAGGTCCATATAGCATTGATTTTGATAATATATTGCTAATAGCACCCACTGCGTCTCTATCCTACCAGCATGTGGAAGAAATGAATAAAAGTAATATACCGTGTACATTATTCCAGTCACAGAATTTAGGTTATTTTTCGTCTACTTCCAGCAGGGATATTGTAAAAGTAATAGACATCTACAAATTCACCGAAGAAAAGAAAGGGCAGGGAGTTACTGTCGATGTCGATAGTTTTGATTCAAAGAATCTGGTTTTTGTTGATGAAGGCCACAAAGGTTCTAGTGGGGAAAAGTGGACTTCTATCAGAGATCGCCTCTCTGAAGAAGGATTTAATGTGGAGTATAGTGCAACATTCGGGCAGGCAGTTGCAGTTTCGGCAAACAAGAACAAGAAACAACTTCTTTTAAAGTACGGCAAATCAATCCTCTTCGATTATTCGTATCGGTATTTCTACAACGATGGGTTTGGAAAAGACTATCGTATTTTTAATCTCAAAGATTCCAAATTCAACGAATCCACAAAGAAAACCCTGATGCTTTCGAATCTACTGACTTTATTTGAGCAAAAATGTGTATTTGATAATCAGCCAGAAGATGTAGAAGAATATAATCTTGAAAATCCTCTTTGGATTTTTGTTGGTAGTAAAGTTAAAGGAAAGAATAACAGATCCGATATATTAGAAGTAGTGAAATTCCTTGATGTTTTCTTGAAGAATGAGGATGATTGGTCGACTGAAACAATTGATGCAATTCTCCAGGGTAAATCAGGTCTGAAAGACAAAAATGATCGGGACCTATTTTCACCATCGTACCCTGAAAAGAGACTTGAATATATAAGAGATAAATATTCTGAACCTCAAAAATTATATTCTGATATATTGAACATCATATTCCACAATGATGGACCTGCATCACTATATCTTATAGATCTGAAAAATGCTGCTGGTGAAATAGGATTAAGATGTGGATCTGGAGATTACTTCGGCCTGATCAATATAGGCGATGATGCTGATTTTTTGAAAATGGTTACCAAAGAAACAGATATTCATGTCGACAAAGATGAAGTGATTAATTCTCTTTTCAATTCTATCAATGATTCTGAATCAAAAATATACCTGCTTGTAGGTGCCAAAAAATTCATTGAGGGTTGGAATTCTTGGCGGGTTTCCAATATGGGTCTTTTGAATATTGGGAAAAAGGAAGGAACTCTTATTATCCAGCTTTTTGGTCGTGGAGTGAGACTGAAAGGCAAAGATTATTCGCTCAAACGAACCAAGGCCACAGAACAGTTTTCTCCTGGAAATCTTCACCTACTTGAGACTATTAATATATTTGGTATCGAAGCCAATTACATGGATAATTTCAAAGCCTATCTTGAAGCTGAAGGTATGAAGGCAGATAACCCTTATGAACGTTCATTCAAAATCGATGTTAATAAGGATTACTTGAAAGAAAATCTGCTTGTGCCTTATGTTGAGAAGAAGAAGTTTAAAGACGAAAGATTGATGGAATTGGATTTTAAACCAAACGTAAGAACAATAGAACTGGATTTTAATTCAAAAATAGAAGTAATTGAAAGTGATAAAGACAAAAATAGTGGAATAGCTGCAGAACCTGATAGTACCACACATATAATTGAAGATCAGTATATTGAGATACTCGATTGGACCCGAATTTATTTTGAACTTGTTGATTTTAAAATGCAAAAGGGATGGAGTAACCTCATCTTTAGCATTGGTACATTAAAACGAATTATTAAAAAGGGAAATGATATCTATTCCCTTAAATGTCCTGAGCAATACATCAAACCAACCAAATTTGAAGAATTATGGAAACTGGAAGAAATAGTAACATCCATTTTGAAAAAATACCTCATGAAATTCTATAATTCAGAAAGAAGCAAATGGACCAAAGAAAACCTTGATGTCATACATCTGCAAGAATCAAATGGTAATTTTGAATTCAAGGAATATAAGGTAACCATTGCTGAAGAAGCAACTGATTTAATTGAAAAGGTTGATTTACTTGGTCCTGAAGATTTGATGGATGGTAGTATTGCTGGGCCTATAAGAAATGTCTATTTTGATAAGCATCTATACCAACCATTGCTTACAAAATCCAGTGTAAAACACAGTAAGTATTCACTTCAACCTACAGGATTGAATGAAGGAGAAAGGGACTTTATTGAGGATTTGAAGAATTACGTTGAATCGAATCCATCAAAATTCCAAGACATCAAGATGTTTGTATTGAGGAATTTGCCCAAAAAAGGCATTGGATTTTTTGTTAATTCAATAAACTATTACCCTGATTTCATTATATGGATTAAAAAGGATAACATACAACATCTCATTTTTGTTGATCCAAAAGGACTTACACAATTGGGAATGCATGATGGATTCAAGGATGGGAAAATTCAGTTGTGCAAGACCATCAAAGAAGTTGAAACAAAAATTAATGATAAGATGACCAACCGTGATGATGAAAGAGAAATAAAGCTGGATTCATTTATTGTTTCCTGGACATCTTTCACAGATGTAAAAGGAGTGTTTAATCAAAGCAATAAAGGAGTATATCTTGATCATAATATCTTATTCCAAGAAGATCGAGCTCAGTACATAGAACAAATGCTGGATAAAGTTGTTGATTCCTATTGAATAGCAAAAATAAATGGCAAATGAAATTTCCAGTTACCGTCCTTATTCCCAGTAAAATATACTCAACATCAATTACTAACATTGGTATTACTCGAAGCATATATGGATAAGAACTATAGAGACGTTTTGAACTTATTGAATTAATGGAAGGTTTCAATATAGGGTTGGTATTAAACATGCACCTCACTTCACAACATTGCATTAATTTACCAACAGAATCATTTCGTTCTATTTCAATAGTTTACTACACTAAATTCTTCTATTTACGTATAAAAAAATTAATTTAAATTATTTATTGATAACTAAATACAAGGTTTAAAAAATAAGGATTGAACATGTATATTTCAAAAATAGATATTCAAGGATTCAGATTTTTTAACGAAAAATACACTGTTTCGTTTAATAAAGGTATCACCGTTTTAGTTGGAGAAAACGGAAGTGGAAAAAGTGCAGTGATAGATTCTATTCGTTTGTTGTTAGGTGAAGATGAATATAATCGATCAGGAATTTCGTCTACAGATTTTCATAAACCATTTTCCCAAGACGAGAACGACTCAGTTGATAATATAAAGATAAGTTGTATATTTGAAGAGTTAACCGATTTTGAACAAGTAGCGTATCTACCCTGGTTAGATCCCAGTAATTTAACACAAGCAAAGATACAAATGCAAGCAACCAAAAAAGAAGATTCAAGAGGAAGAATTCGAAAGGCAATGTGGGGAGGTTCCTCTAAAAAAGGAATCTTCGAATGGGAATTAATAAATTTAATCAATTGTGTTTATTTACCTCCTTTGAGAAATGCTGAAGAGAAAATGAACTCTTATAGGGGATCACGACTTGTTCGACTACTAAATAAATTAAATGATTTAGATCCAGATGATAGTGCTTTAGAAGATACAGTTAAACGTCAGAATGAAGAACTGCTCCAAGATCCTCTTATTCAAAAAACAAATGAATTGATTAAAAAATGTATAATTGAATCTGTTGGAGATATTTTAGGCCAAGATGTTTCAATACAATTTTCCGAACAGACATTTAATAAAATTATCAATCAATTAAGATTATTATTTTTTCCTGAAATCCATGAAGACAATCCTTCAGAAGTGTTTAGAGAATTATCAGAAAATAGCCTTGGATATAATAACCTTCTCTACATAGCTACTATTATTGCAGAGATGGAGGCTCAAAAGGATATTAGCACCACTAGTTTAAAGATACTACTTGTTGAAGAACTTGAAGCACATTTACACCCACAACTACAAACTCGACTTCTTCAATATCTCCTAAAAGCTTCTATTAAAAGTAACATTCAGATTATTATAACAACCCATTCACCAACCATTGCTGCTGCTGTTGGGCTGGATTCTATTGTTGTGATGACACCACTTTTACCAAGTGGAGAACGAAAGTCAATTAAAATTGCAGATTGTGGCTTGAATCCCAAAACAAAGCTTTTTTTGGAAAGATGGCTTGACATTACAAAATCATTATTGCTTTTTTCAAAAGGTGTTATTTTGGTTGAGGGAATTTCGGAAGCAATCCTTTTTCCAGAATTTGTTAAACGAGTACTCGGAGAAAAATCTCTTGAAGATTACGGAATTTCTGTAATCAACATCAATGGTATATACTTTAAACAGTTCATGCAACTTTTTTCGGGATATATCTTATCGCAGAAGGAGTTTAAAACATGCGATAAAATACCAATTCGTTGTGTTGGAATTACAGATTGTGATCCCAAGAATTCTGCAGTAGGAGAGACAGATGGACAAATGATCAAAAACTGTGGAAATTCACAATGCGGATTAGTGAATGATTTGAAAAATAATACTTCAAATTGTAGATTATATATCAACTCAAAAACCTTTGAGTATGATTTATGCTTGACAGGTAATAATCTAGCCATTCTAAATTCAGCTTTGAGTAATATTATAGAAACTGATGGCCCCATCAAAAACAGAGCAAACATAGCAAAAAATACGGATTGGAGATTATCTACTTCTTGTGAAAAAATCGTTGAGTCATTAGTACTTCTGAATAGAATTGAAAATAGTAAAGGAAAATTTGCTCAAGAGCTTGCATATTTATTGAGTTCAAATCGTGATGCTGATTTTGAAGTACCTTCCTACATAAAAAATGCTATATTGTTTGTCACAGGAGATTCTGATGGCTGAAGATGAAAGAAGACTAGAATTGGCAAAAATAGTGATTGAAAGGCTTGGCCATGAAGATGAAAATATAAATCGTCTTAGTCTTGAACAATTAGAATTTATAGTAAATGACATTAATTGCTCTTCTTTTTTGAATTCCTGTCCAGGAAGCGGGAAAACCGAAGTTGTGGGATTCAAATCTGCTTTCGAATCATCGTCATGGGATAGCGCCAATTCGGGAATTGCCATTTTAACATTTACTAGAAATGCAGCCTCTGAGATCTGGAAAAGAGCAAGCAATTATTCAAATCAAAAAGCTGTTCAATTTCCTCATTTTGTAGGTACTATAGATAGTTGGCTCCACCAATATATTTTCCAACCATTTTGCTATTCTGTGATGGGTTTTGAAGGTAAAAATGGAGATACTAGTGTAAATATTGTTGATCAAAGTTCAAAAGCATCTTTTCTTGATGCATTTAAAACAGTAACTTCACGTCCTCCTACTTACAAAGACATTAAAATAAATCATTATTCTTTAACAAACAATGATTCAATCAATTTTAATCGAGAAAATAATTCCACTATCAACTCAGATATTGAACAAAATTTAATAATTAATAAGCAAAAATTTGCACGAAGTGGGTTTGCAACATATCAAGATGCGGAATATTGGATATACAAGCTACTTAATACTAATCCACAAATACTGGAAATAGTAGCAAAGCGCTTTCCATATATAATAATTGATGAATGCCAAGACCTATCTCCATCAAGACTTGAGTTATTAGAATTATTTAGACTGAAAGGAGTTATCCTTCACTTTGTTGGAGATTTACATCAGTCAATATATGACTTTATAGATGTTAATCCTAATTTAATTGAAGATTTTACAAAAAAATCTGAAATGACTGAAATGTATTTGACAAAGAATTTCAGAAGCAATCAAGAAATAGTAAATCTTTGTTCAAAACTAATTGGAAATGAAACAAACATTGAAGGAAACACTAACCCTGATGACACAAATACTTGCATTCTTTGGAAATATCAACCAGATTCACTAAATACTCTACCTGCATTGTTTGAAAGATATCTTGAATCAAAGAGCATAAATTGTAACAACTGTTCAATATTAGTACGTGGAAATAAACTAATTAATCAATTGCAAAGTAGAAATACCTTGCAAGACTCTATATCAACTAATATTGCAAAAGCATTTTTTCTTCACGTGTCAAATACGAATGATTTAAAATCAAAAATTGAATCATTAAATCTTATGGGAAAATCGCTCTGTTCTCTAGCATACAATGGTAAAGGCAACCATCAAAATCACTATTGTCCAGTAACATTTGAACATATTGCTTGGAGAATGTTATTGATTGATATTATAAATTCTTCACAAAACATTGCTACTTTCAAACACGAAGATAATAATCAAACATGGAGTCAATGGTGTGCATCTTTAAAAGAATACCTAAAGCCTTATTTTGAAAAGTTGCCTGAAACTTGCTCAGAATGGGAAGAGGCAAAAAGGAAAATAAGAGCACCTAATAACAAAGGTAGTGAATTAGTAACTGAATCTTTTACAACATCAACATCAACTTCAAATGTCCGCATAACCACAATTCACGATATAAAAGGAGAAACATTAGATGTTGCTATGCTTGTTTCAAGTCCAACTCGACATTCTAAAGGAGGACACTTTGAAGATTGGTTGGAAGATACTTCGTCAGAATATGCCCGCTTTGCATATGTAGCATGTTCTCGACCAAGACAGTTACTTATTGTAGCAGTTCCTTCTCTTTCGGAAGAACAAAAAGTAAGGTTAGAATCAATTGGCTTAGTTTCAAAAGAAATGCCTGGAACCTTGTCTTATTGGTTGCAATAAAACTTTTCACAATATTAGTTAAGCTGCATTGAGGTTATCTAATTATTTCCCAAACCCCACCTCACTTTAATTACACAAATTATCTCAATAATTATACTAACTCGACTTTGACAGTCAAAGGTAATAATAGTGTTTTTAGCTTTGTTGTGTTCAACAAAATATGTAACAAAAACTAATAACATATGAGTTCATTCCTAACAAAAATATATGTTTTCCTATCCTAACCATCCTTGCTGTAAACCAACTTTATGAAATCCTAGATCTTCCTTCAGTATTTGGAAAACACAAGAAGAATGGATTGATATCAACAATCTGCTGAAAGGTCTAGGGTATATTTCTGATGAAAATGGTTATTCTTTTACCGATTCTGGAAAACTGGCTTCTATTTGAGACTATAGACTGATTAAAAAAATAATTGATATAGGGCGGTGCGAACCACCACTCCGCCCTTATATGGCGATCTATCATATGTCGAATGAAAAAAGACATATGACATACAATATTATATGCCACCAAATATATAAATAACTATTGGTAGAAAAATGCTTGTTGTTTTTGGTTAAATGATTGTATCCATATCTACCTGTCGTGGAAATACATTATGTGCGTTAATTTGGACTTTTCGGGCACGTGTAACGCCAACATAAAGCATTCGTGCAAATTCTGTACGATCTTTTGACCGCTGTACCCATTTTTTCGGGACTGAAAACACGGTAAGCGCATTGTCAAAATTTCCACCTTTGACCTTGTGGAATGTTTGCACAGGGAATTTGCTAACTTCATCATATAGACCCAAATTATGTTCTTCAATTGAATATATTTCCTGATTCAATAGGCGTGATATATGTTTTCCCTGTGAATTTGTGGCCACAATGATGGCGGTGGATTCACGTTCATTTTTCGGGATTTTTTTGATGATTTTAATCAATCCGTCCTCTCCGTGTGTATCAAAAACATAATCCTTATGGTTACGTGGCTGCACGTGATCAGACGAATAAGGCGTATTGGTTTTTTCCAGGAATTTACATGCATTTTTCCAGATATTTTTCCCGTATCGGTATACATGCGGAAGGACAACATTCTTTCCATTGGTACTTTGGTTTTGACACGGAAATGTCTGTAAATATGCTGGATTGGCACCAGTGAAATCATACAAACATTGGCTATCATCCCCGACAAGATATACTTCCTGGATTCGATCATCACATGCAAAACTCCAAATAATTGACCAGTGGATTGGTGCACAATCCTGGGCTTCATCAATCATCAGGACGTCCGCCTCGGGTATAAGGGGAAGATGAGGATATAACAATGGATACAAAAGAATATCGGCATAATCATCATAATTCATTGTTTTTTTCCAATTTTCATAATACTGTATAATTTCACATAATGTCGAAAAATCAAACATGTTTGACGTACGTCTTTTTCGAATACGGGCTGGAAAAACAACATCTCCGTTTTTCTTCGTCACAGGATCCCTTATTTTTTCATACAAGGGATGATATACAGGACACCCAAAACGCTCGATGTATTCATTATATGCTTCTTCCATATTTCTGATATTGATTTTTTTCCCGTGATCTAAAAAAAGGGATACATGGTACACGCTCCGCATCCAGTCCCATACCGAAATTGCAGCGAGCATCTTCCCATGTCGAATATGAGAAATGTCGGATTTGGCATTTTCATACGTCGTCTTGTTGCTGGAAATTCCCGAATTCTCAATACACATTTTCAAATATTCTGAATAATCCATTATTTGACGGAAATTATGAATATTTCGTTCTGATGATGTACTCGAAATATAAGAATGGAGAGTTTGTCCATATGTACCAGCACCCGTGCGGGAAAATGATATAATCTTGCTCGTATATCCATGATTCTTGTATAATTGATCACTTGTTTGTTTTAGATATGTCGATTTTCCACCACCAGCGCGGGCAATGGTTTTAATTGTCTTATTCTTGACTTTATCATAATCTGTGTTGTGGTTCGCTGTCATTTGATCACCATATTTTTATTATAAATAATATTTATTTATATATATATATTTTGAAAAATCCCCCAAAATATCCTAGGTTCAATATTTCCATGTTTTTTCACGACCTCCAATCTGTAGATGGTGTCCTTCGATTAGAAAAGGGCTTATTTTTCGTTACTATACGTTTTTTCTACCCATGTAATACTGTGGATCGTTTTTACCTGTAGACTGCTTGTCTGATATAGGATTCGTTATATTTTGGATTGTATACGTCTATTTCACTTTTGTTTGTTCGTGGATCGATTTTATCCGTAGATGGTGTTTGTTTGTTCGTGGGATATCGAAAAACTGATCATCATGTGCGAAAACATACAGTCTATAGGTAGAAATAACGTTTTGATAGTGGTTTTGTGTATTGATTCTTTCCTTTTTTCTATTATAGTATTATGTTTGGAACTTTTTTTCACGCGCACCACAATATAATATCTCTATATATGGGAAAATCAGACTGGAAAAATATAGAATTTTTTCTGGGGAAAGTTTGGGTAGGGATATACAAAAAAACTGGATTATTTTGAATTGAACATATTAAAAAATGCATAATTGAATCAATTCGAACTGGAAAAGAAATGGAAAACCAGTGGAAAATGGAATAAAATGGTATAAAACGAAAAATGGATGAAAAAATCAGTGAAGGGGTTGTTGCTCATTTGGAACAAATGGAACAATTGGAATAAAATTTCAGTACTTTTTTATTAAAAGTTGGGGGTAATTTTATTCCATTTGTTCCAAACAGTTGTCATGCACCGCATTTTTTTGTATATTTGAAAAGTGTCACTTTGTTCCATTTGTTCCAGACCGAAAGCGTACTGTACATTAGTTTTTACCCCATATTTTTGCAACTTTGTTCCATTTGTTCCAAACCGAACGTGTGCTGTACAATTGGTAAAAAATGGCGTTTTTTGTTCCAAACTTTTCAAAATATACATAATAGACCCTCGTATTATTTCCATGGAATATTACCTGTTTTAGTATTTTTGTTTTGATCGTGGTAGTATTTCCAGCTTAGGAATGGTTCTGCTGGAACTTTCCATACATATGTACGATTATTACCTGTCCCCATGAGTATCGATTTTTCAACGCCAAGTTGTTTTTTGTACATTGTTAATTTCGTTTCTGGGCTATTTTCCTGAATATGTTTGAAAATCTGCACAGGGATCAGCATATGATCAGGGTCTACATTTTCGTCATATATGATTGTATTTTGGCGTTCTTCTTTTGTCATAGTAGACGAGTCTTTTCTTCGCCATGAGTAACTGATTCCATTTTTTGCATATTGTTCAATTGCGGTGATGATTATAAGGTAATCATCAGGAACTGTGTCCGTGTTACGTCCCGCCCTTGCTTTGATTGATCTGATTATACCCTTGAATAATTCTGTGTTGTCCTTGGTTTTCTCTTCCAGATCCAACTCACATATTCCACATATCAAATCTCTCCAAATGTTATAATATTCTACGTCCTTGATATCGATTGTGTATGGATGGAATTGTTCATCCAGTGTTGAGAAAAATTCGAATTCCAATATGCTTTTTTGGTCTCTGTTTTGGATTTTTAGATTCCTGATTATTTTTCGGATATCGACCATCTGTATGTATCTCATGGCTGGACTTGCTTCTACATTCGGATCATTATCATCATATACGGAAAGTGCGGTGATATTGACGAGATCATCACTTTTGACGTTGATCGGTTGATCACATTTTATGATTCTACCGCTTGCCATTTCGCTTATTTTTTCCACCTGTATATTATTTGTCTGGATTTTTTCCGACATTTCCATCAGGAGTTTCGGGGAAGCAAAAACAGGCATTGAATAATATATTGTATGTTTGTTATTTTTTGGTTGCTCCACAATAGTCCGATCGTATAGCATATCGATTAAAAACATCGGAAGAATTGAATATACTTCGGACAACCATGTACATATATCATTATTTTTTTCCACTTGTACAACATTTGCTTCGGTATGCTGATATTGGAGAATATTGAGAATTGCGGTATATTCATCGTCGGAAAAAGTAAGTCCTGATATTGATTCAAGTTGCGGTTTGATATTTTCCTGTGAAATGAACATATTTCCATATTCACATTTTTCGGTACCGTTTCCATTCTCGTGTATCATTTCCTGTATCCGCTCATCCTTGACGGTGATAGAGTTATCTTTATTGATTTTTATTTTGATGTTTGACATTCTATCACCTCATTTTCCTGATTTCGCGGACATTGGTTCTGTATATGTAGGTTGTGTTTCTAATCTGTTTACGTGGCTTGTTAGCGTTTTTTAATTTTGCAATATTGATTGTGGTTCGCATTTCGATCACCATTTAGTTAATTCTATTTATCATATCTTAATTTTTATATATACACACTTATTCTTATATTTGCATGTATGTTAGCCTTTGTTTATCTTGCTATTATATACTCTCTAACATATATAAATGTTTAGTTAAAGTATATCATATTAAAGTATATTGAAATTCAACATGAATAAATATTATGTAATCATCGCAGAATATGTTAAACATTCAATGTGAAAAGAATGGAATTAGCATCCTGATAATCGGAATCGATGAATTAGAGTCACAAATTAATTATGAGACAATGGATTGTGCCTTTTGATTCGTTTGCGTTAGGAGGCGGGAGGAGCAGGAATTCCTCCCTCAAGTTGTGGTGGTATACTGTGCAATCGATAAAGACCAGATTATGCAGTTTCTATCATATCTGCAAATTCCTTTTCGACATTATCTGGTTGAGCCCTGTAATCACACCATTCCAAGGCTTCTTCCCTGGTCAATGCTTTTATGAAGCAGTCTCCATCTATAGTATTGTTCCCTATACGTTTCGAATAACAAGACTTTGGACCGCCTTCAGCGTATAAGAAATAATTACCTTTTTTTGTCTTATATAATTGCTCGAGCAACCAATTGAAATCATGTGGGTCGATATATGGTTGGTATTCGCCAATCAATTCTGCATCTTCTGTGTCATACATTTTTTTGTCGATAATTGCTTTCATGGTAATATATCCATTAATTTTTTAGTTCATTGTTTGTTCATTAGGCCTTTCATAAGTAATCTCCAATTTCACTTCCCTATATGCTTCTTCCAATCACCTCTTTATATTTGCCATTAAGAAACTCATTTATTCAAATATTATTCATAATAATATGATTTAACATTATTTAATTAATTTTATTTTTGAATTTCTATAGCAATTACTTATACTTTATACTTACACTACAACATAATAGTATTTAAATGTTTTTATTATTAATATGTAATAATATTGTTGTTATCTAAACCATTCCCTGGAAGATAATCGGCATTAAATTACACCATGTGAGAAAGGATAACAACCTGTAGATGATGACTTTGTATGCATGGATGAGATTGTCAATATGTGTTCTTACAATGTTGAGTTTTGCTAGGTACACTTGCGGAGAAGTACCACGATAATTTGGTCCCTCTCTCCATTATCGTGGCTTTTTCAGCCTATACATAGTGTTTTAAGTTTGCCACGATAATCTGGTCCCTCTTCATTAACACACGATTTCAACCTAAGCATAGCATTATAGTTTGTCACGATGATTACTCAAGCAGCTTGAAAGGTTGTATCTGGTCATCATTCACAGAAGATAACTATGTTAGAAAAAGAAAAAATCATGTCTCGTAAGAAAGGATAGCAATCTATAGATGATAATTCCATATACATGGATGACATTGTCAATATGTGATCTTACAGTGTGGACTTTCCTGGATATACTTGCGGAACGGTATAATGCTATTGCTATCATGAACATTGCACTAACTGCTATTGTTGGAGCAATGGGTTGAACCTGTAGACTTTTCCGTTAGGAAGAAGGATTTAACCCTTTCTCAATAATACGACTTAGTAGCATTAATTGGGCAGAGTTTTGGTTCACCTTGCAAAAATCTTCTCCCACTGAAATGAGAAATATATCTAAAAAATGTAAATCATACAGCAAAATCAAGTTTTGCTTCTGCTGTCTTATACATCTTGGATATATTTGTTGTACTATCCTTTTCAACACGATATACTGTATCTGCTGCATCGATTAATGTATCGTCATGTGTTACAACGAGTATTTGATTAACACCCAGAGATTTCATCGTATCCAATAACTGAATTAGTTGTTTCACGTGCTCTCTGTCAAGGAAAGTCGTTGGTTCATCCATTATAATCGGTGGAAGTGATTCACTTGATTCCGAGCTGAAGCCATGGGCCAATAGCCTGTAAATTGCACAGCGGAATACAATATTCAGGATTGCACGTTCTCCACCACTCAATTGTTTTGGATCTAGTGGCGTACCATCTTTCTTAAAGATCTGGATATTGTAATCATGATCCAACATAACATGTGAATAAGCACTATCAATTGACATCAGATTGAACATTTCGTTGATGTATTTATTCAATGTATTGATATTCTTTGCACGGATCTCGGTACGTGTCTGCATATATGTTGTATCGAGGATTTCTACATCTTCCGAAATCGTTGACAGATAATCCAATTCATTATTCAACTTTTCACGTTCTGTTTTTAGCTCATCTAATCTTTCCAGACTGGTATTTACATTTCCGATTTGTTGTTGGAGGTCATTGTTTTCATTATTTATGTCTTTGATCTTTTCAGTATGCTTAGTTGATGCATCCTTAAAATCATTCAATCTTGAACGAAGATCTTCAATCTTAATGTTGGCGATCCTTTCCTTTATCTTGTTAATGTTTTCTTTGTATTCAGTTATCTGATTAATGTACACATTTATTGTTGAATTTTTATTCTGGATCTGATTGTTTTTATTTGCAATCTCAGATTTACAGGATTCAACTTTCTGTAGATGTGTTCTTATGGATCTGGCAGTTGAATATTTCTCCTTTTCTGCAGAATATTCATTGTCTTCATGTTCCTTTTGAACTTCTAGACTTTGCTTTTGTTCTGATAGTCTAGAAATCTGGTCTTTTGTGTCGTTGATTGCTTTTTTAAGTTCTGCAATATTATGCTTGTTCTGGTTTATTACCAGATTGAGATTCTCTATATTTTCATTAAATCCTTTGATCTCACTCTTCAAAACATCTTTTCGGGAAAAATCCGCACTCAAAGATTCAACTACTCTTTCATATTCTGCATGAATATCTTTCCTTTTGTTGTATTCTATTTCATGGGCTTGAATCTTCTCATTGACATCTGTTATCTGTTTGCCAATTTCATTTATGGCATCCTGGATTGATCCTTCTTTTTCCTTTAGTTTCTGAAGTTTGTCAATTGATTCAGAATAGGTTTTCTGCAAATTCTCCATGTTTTGTTTGGTTGAATCAATTTTTACTTTTAGGGTTTCAATGTCTGACTGGAGGCCATTGATAGTTGAATGTACTGAAAGAGCACTTTGGATAGATTCAGATTTGTTCTTATTCTCATCCAATCGACCTTTGATATTAGTTAATTTGTCGGAGAGTTCATTTCTTTCATCGATTATTTCATTGATTCTATCATGAAAGTGTTTGGCTTTATTTTGCAGTATTTGGATTTTATCGGTTGATTCAGAATAGGTGTTTTGCAATTTTTCCAGGTTTTGCTTTGATGCATCAATCTGTATTTCGAAGGATTCGATTTCTGATTGTAAGTTCTTTATCTTTGAATAAATTGAAATCGCATTCTGGATTGATTCTGTTTGATATTTGTTGCGATCAAGTTTGTTTTGTACTTCTGATAGTTTTTCAGATAAAGAATTGATTTCATTAGTTGTTTCATTGATGTTTTCATGGAAATGCTTGGAATCAATTTTCTGATTACATGTTGGACATATACCCTGTTCAAGTAAATCCTGTTCCTTGTCCTTTTGTTTTTCTAGCAGATCTATCTTGTTAGAAATTTCTGTTTTACTACTGTTTATTTCAATTCTCTCTTCAGTAAGTGCATTCTGGATTTTGGAAAGAGATTCATTTGAAATAGCAACGTCTGAATCAAGATTGTTTTTTTCCAGGATAGTACGGATAGAGGATGTTTTCTCTTTGATCTGTTGCTCATTCTCATTTATCTTTGACTGGTTTTCTGCAATCTTTTTCTGTGCTTCTTCAATCTGATTTGAAATTTCTGTTAGTCGATTATTTTCTTCTGTAATCTGTTCATTTATTTCCAATTCCTGATTTTCACATGAATCTTGTTCTTTTTTCAGTGAAACTATTTGGTTGGAAATTTCTGTTTGATTACCGTTTATTTCAATCCTCTCTTCAGTAAGTGCATTCTGGATTTTGGCAAGAGATTCATTTGAAATATCAACATCTGAATCAAGATTGTTTTTTTCCATGATAGTACGGATAGAGGATGTTTTCTCTTTGATCTGTTGCTCGTTCTCATTTATCTTTGACTGGTTTTCTGTAATCTTGTTTTGTGCTTCTTCTATCTGATTTGAAATTTCTGTTTGTCGATTGTTTTCTTCTTTAATCTGTTCTTGCACATCAGATTCCTGTTTTTTGTGTGATTCTAGATTATTGCTCAGGCTTTGTCCTTTGGATTTTATTTCATTTAATGTGTTAAGTGCTTCATCTTCATTGAGTTTTGTCTTTTTAGCATATCCTTTTAATTCATCCAGAGAATTAATGCTATATTTTCGGTAAATGTCTGAAATACGTTCTTCGATTGTCTTTTTTTCATCTTCCCTTTTATTTATGCCCAAACGATATTCATTTATCTTTTCATTAGTATCATTAATTGATTCATTTAATTTGCTTATATCTTCATTAGATTTAGTTTGCTGTTTTTCTTTGGATTCAATATCCTGCACAATGTTATCTATTTGTGATTGAGTATTGGTAGCTTTTTGATAAGCATTATTGACACTTTTTTCGAAAGAGTCGGTTACATCATCAATATCTTCTAGTGTCACATCACTAATTTCAATTTTTTGACATAAGTCATCAATAGTATTTTTTAGATTCTCGATTTCAGCATAGATTTCATTGATTCTGGAAGTCAATTCTTTAATTTCATCATTCAGTTTTGACCTTTGCTTTTTGCTTTCATCCATTTTAGATTCGATATCTGTCTTGTCCTTGATATCCTTCTCATAGTTGGATATCTGCGTTAATATCTGTGACTTACGTTCTTCAATCAGATCTTTTTTCTTCTGTAATTCTTGAAGTTGAGTACTGAGTTCTGTTTCTTTATTTTTTAATGCAGCCAACTGTTGGTTGGGATTTTTGTCTTCAATCTCTTTTATCTCAGATGTTTTTGTTTTAATAATACTTTCGACATCTCTTACCATACGCTTCACACTTGTCAGTGCATTTTTAGAACGAGAATGATAATCTTCCAGTACTCCAATTTGTAACAGGTCATCAATCATCTTCTGACGTTCTGCAGGAGATGCATTAATCAAAATGTCTATTTCTCCCTGTCTGATATACACACAGTTTCGAAATGCATTTTCATCCATATTGAGTATATCACATATCTCAGCATAGGTATCCTTGAATTGTTCAGCAAGAAAATTGCCATCTTTTTTTAGTAGAGATTTCTTATTACTTGCATTTCCCTGGTTATTGATTCCATATTTCCTTTCAATAGTATAATCGTGGCCAAGATGTTTGAACTGTACTTCACAACCTCCGTCATTACTGGCGTTGTTAATGAAATCTCCCACTTTTTGATCTTTTGCAACTATAGCTTTGTTGCCATAGAGGGCGATGAACATGGCTTCTAATGAACTCGATTTTCCACTACCATTAGGTCCTGTAATGACTGTAATCCCATTATCTAATGGAATAGTTTGGTTATCATAACTTCTTATATTTTCAATTTTGATTGTATCTATTTTCATGCAACTCCCCACTTGAATTCAATAATTTTCCACTTCAGTTATGTCTAATGTACGCTTAGGTTTAGGAATAGGTATACTGAAATCTATCTCTTTGACGTGTTTATTAATTTGTAGTTCTACTTCGGGATCGACCTTGCTTTTTAATATCGATGGATTTCGTATTATACGATCAATGGTTTCTCCACCAGTTGTCAGATTGATTTCGGCCAATTTTCTATTGACAGCTTCGTCGGGTTCCAAGAAAATAATATTTTCATCAGCATCTGTGAACCCATATTCGTTCATAATCCGCTTGTCATTGATCCGCGATACAACTGCCCCTAGGTCCAGGATATATTCATCAATATCAGCATAGGATAATGTACCATCTGAATTACCATCAATATTCATGATCACAACTGAATCATTAATATCAGATTTACGCTCACGAATTCGTTCCAGAGCATAAGATTGTATATCTTCTACACTTTCATTGAGTTCAATGTCAATGTACACGAAATCACGTGTAGGTATGTGTTTGCGTGTGAAGTCCAATCCCTCATCTGAAGTTTCAATCAGGTTATATGTACGGGGTTCGGATTCATTGCTCGCATGCCGTTCGGTACTTCCACTGTATGTAACTTGTACATCTTCAATTCGTGTAAATGTATATTTGTGATAATCACCCAGAACAAAAGCATCCAGTCTAAAGGGAAGTGCGTCGATAATGGATTTGCAATTGAATTTACCATAAGGAACATGAGCTGCAAGTTGATGCATTGCAAGAATTGTATGATTCGTATCCTCTTTTGGTGGTTCAATATCGCTAAATGCGTGATCATCAACCTTGGTTTTTGGGATGTAATCAATACCATAAATTGCTACATCCTTGATGTAGTAGGGATATGTTGATAATCTTATTGCAATCCCCATCTTTTCATATAGATCCAACCACTGGTTATCCTGTTTGCTTTCATGGTTACCAACAATTCCCAGGAAAGGAATGTCATGATCATTGAGTTTTTGCAGTATATTTATAGTTCGTATTACATCAGGTAATGGTGGATTTCTCATATCAAACAAATCGCCTGCATGTATAACCGCATCAACTTCCTCATTTATGGCTTCATCTATGACATGATCAAAAGAGTTAAAAAAATCCTGCTTACGTATCTCGCTATTATATTGTCGATATCCAAGATGTGTATCTGCTGTATGTATTATTTTTGTCAATTGTCCACTCCCTTATAATTGAAAATTCAATCTATAGATTTGCTTTTCTTTTTTGGAAAAGATTGTATCTGTATGAAAACAGATTACATACAATTTGTTCAGGCATGTTTCACAGTACATTTCTCCAATCCGATAAGTTCAACCGTATCACTATTATCGGGACTATGTACTATCATCTGTCCTCTTTTCAGGAATGGTATCCTTTTTTCATATTTTTTAGATACTTTTAAAGATGCTATTGCCGATTCATTATTCAAATTCAGGATAATCTTAGTGTTTACCTGTTTCATGATACTGTCTGCAATATCCTGCGGGTCCTGTGTAATAAGCATAAGTCCCAATGATTCTTTTCTACCCTGACGTGCAGCTTCAGTGAATTTTCCGACAATTGCTTTAGCCTGTGTTGTTTTGGCCGAGGAAAGGTAACGATGTGCTTCATCTAGACCAAGTATCAATGGAGTATTCTTGATACGTTTATCTCCCGTGTTTTTCAGTTTATTGTCCACGATCATAGACATTAACGTAAGAATAATGAGGTCACGTGATCTTGATGAAGATATATATTCAGTTGGGAACACACTGACCTGCCCTGGCACGAATATCTGGTCAAGTATATCGGTTATATTATCAGCACCCTTATCGAAAGTCATTTTGAAATGATTGTTTTCGACCTTTCTGATGATACTATCATAGGTTGCTTCGTGGATAGTTCCCTTATTTTCGGTATAATCTTCTTTTGTAGATTGATTTGTGATGAAATCGATGAAATCACTATAGGTATAATTTGGACGACTTGAGGAAAAATAATCGTTTATCAGACGCTCTAGTGCATGGATTTGGTTTTCATTCATTTCACCGCCATGTATCAACCAATGGTTATTTCTCACTATATTGAACGGTATTGTGAATTCTTTGTTTTTGGCAGATGTTGTCGGTTGATAACTTTCGCTACCCACTTTTGCAGTAAATGTCTTTGTTTCTTTGACCTTTCCATGTTGAATATCTTGCATTCCCAACTTGCTTTTATAATTATTATTTAGATCTGGATTATCATCACTTATTTGTGAATATTCATCTTGAGGATCGATGATAATTACACAGGGTTTGAAGTCACCACTTACTTCAGGATCACGTATCTTGTATCTCACACCATCTGCGATGTATTGTCTTAGAACATTTTTACTTACAAATGTCTTTCCTGTTCCAGTTGAACCGCAAATAATCCCATGTCTGAAAATCAATGGTTCGTTTTCTGAATCATCATTTTGAAGATAATATGCTACAATGTCTGGATAGGATTCAGTTTTCACCAATTCTCCACCAATACTCAAATGACCAAGGAATATGCCCTTATTTGGTATGTTCAATCCTGTCTGTATACTTCGCAAATCTTGAGCATTTGCGATACGAGTATTTGGTTTTGGGATTCTGTCTACTATCCGACGTTTCATCTCTTCATTTTCATTTTCATACAGAATACATATAGGCTCAAAATAAGCAATCAATTTATACTCATCTTCATCCAGTTCCATTTTCCCAGTACGTCTTAGATTCGTTTCATCGGCATCTTCTGATGGATATCTCTGTGTATATGCTAGTTCTTTCACACGGCAAAAAAGTACTTCTCCGTTTGGATATGGGACTAAGTAATAACTACCAATCTTGATGTTGTCGCGTTCTGATAAACCAACATATGCAGCAATTACTGCGTCTTCCTCCGTGACACGTAGATACTCCTGTCCTGTAACTATATTTCCAATATCTTCAGAATTGCTTTGGCCCGTTTTTATGTTCCAGGATAAATCATTATGTTGGTCCACAAAAGGATCGTCTATAGAAAAATCATCCTGTTCAACAGAAGTTTGTGTATCTTCTGTTTTGGTCATGTCAAGTAATTCGTCATCTGTATAGTCCATTAATATCCCTCAATTTCAGAATCTGGCCAACGGCGTGCATTGTAGTCGTATATTTGATTTGATTTTGTCACAATCTCTCTCAGTCGTCTGTTTTCTTTTCGACTTATCTTTGCAAGTTGGTCTGCATAATTCAGAGCACGTGGGACAGACTCATTTGTTGCAATTTCAGAAAGGATTTTTTGTGTAATCTTTTCACGTTTTTGCTCATCTTTTATAAATCCATACAATGATTCAATTTTGAATAATGTGTGCGTTCGCGGTAGATAAGCAATGAAAAAAACTGGATCATAATCTTCTTCTGGATATATGATATCACGGATACCCTCTCCTACCAGAGGAGATGCTTTTTCAACATTGGATCCATATATTCGGTTATGTTGCCAGAACCAGCCTGTGTACGTAATACCTGATTTTTGTATTTGTTCATCTTTGCATGAACTAAGTATATATTTGAATAATTGTGTATCATCTGACCAAATATCAAAGTCTTCCATAGTCGTTGAACGTACTATTTGTGAATCGATAGGATTTTTGACAAAGCCAATTAAAGGTATGTCGTTATTAAAGGCGTGATTGGCTATATCGATATAATTTTGTAGTACTTTCTGTGTATTTCGATCATGACGGATCATCATGCGTGAGGTACTATCCACAACCCAATACATTATCTGTTTTGGATAAATTGATCCATCGAGTATAACCATACTTTTAGGTTCTATCTTATCCTGAAGCCATAACATATGTTCCGATTCAGTGAATTTTAGAATAATGTTATGTATGGTATCTGGTATTCGTCTACTTAGCATTGAACTGTAAATCAATAGAGTAATTGAACGGCCATATTCCTCATCATAACTCTGCCAATTCAAGTCGGGAGTGATAGTCATTTCATCATCGGAAACATAAATTATAGTCCCAAGTGTCCTGTGGCGTTCTATCTCTCGATCTATAGGAGTACTAGCCATTGCTGCATGGCAGATATCGAATACTGTTCCATTGGTATAAGATATTGGATTTAATGTACCGCTATCAATTGCATAGGTTTTTTCAAATGGTTCATCGATTTGTGTAATCTGATCCCTGCCAACCTTATAAAGTATATTTTCATCCAACAATTGGATTAGAATTTTGTTCTTGTATGAAACTTCTTTAATTTTTTGAAGAATATCTTGTATACGTTCTTCTCTATATTCCTGATTACATTCGCCTATTTTGGAATCAAGATTGTTAAGTTCTCCAGCAATGTATTTCATATGGGTTGGATCAAGTACCATTTTGTACCCCTGATTTTATGTTATCTATAGTGCAACCTGTCATTCTAATATTATCAACATGTTATTCTAATTTAAATTTTTTTATTTGTTGTTTTATTTAATGCAAAATAATAATCTTCCTTCCTGTGAAATCAAACAAAATTCAGTTCTGGATATGGTGTTATAGTACTCCATTTTACAATGTTTTTTCGATAGCAATGTCCGCAAAAAACATTTTTATATTTCTATTTTTGTACAAGTCTTTCCGTTTTTCGAAAAGTATAACTACACTCTATGATAAATAACGATGCATGGCTAAAAAGAACTCGAATGACAAAATCATAAAACAAATCCTTGAAAATCGCTATCCATTATCAGAGACGCAGCAGAATGTGATTAAATCAACATCCAGTCATATAAGAAATATAGCTGGTCCTGGGGCAGGAAAATCAGAAGTAATGATCAGGAAAGTGGTATATTATTTAGAAATTGAAGGTGCGTTACCCGAACAGGTTGTGCTGATCTCCTTCAATGATAAAGCTGCAAGCAATCTGAAATCAAAACTATATCGATGGGCTTCTAATCACGGTGATGAAGAGCTAAAAAAGAAAATAACTCGGTTGAATGTGCAGACGATTGATTCTTATGTTAAGGGACTGCTCGAAGAATTGTGGGGGTATGGAAATTTTGATATCATCAATCGTGAAAAAGAGATGGCACTTCTTCTTCGCCATGGAATGCATCTGGGGATACATAAGCTTCCGCCACATCCTGGAAAAGTCAAAAATAACAAGTATCGTTATTTTCTGGACACCCTGGATCTTGTGGAAAATGAAATGATTGATAGTCAATATTTGAGTGCCAATTTCCCTGTATTTCACAACGCCATGAATAATTATTCTAAGTTCCTCAAAACACATCGATTATTGCCCTTCCGATTGGCTACGCATATTGCAATCGAAAATCTGGAAAATACTTCTACAGCCAAACCGAAAATCACCCATGTGCTTGTAGATGAATACCACGATATTAATCCTGCACAAGAAAAACTTATTCAATTATTGGCAAAAAAGGCAAAATTTGCGGTCGTCTGCGATCCGATGCAAACCATATACCAGTGGAGAGGCTCGGACCCGAAATGCATAGAAAATTTTGTCACGATGTACCATAAGGCGGAAACTGTGAAAATGGAAGATAATTACAGGTCCAGGGAAGATATTGTTGAATTTATTGATGAAATGAAAAAATCAAGTCAATGGACACATCTGAATTCATTTAAATTAAACTTAAGTGCAACAAGAAAGGGCAGCAACAATATTTATTCCAATACGTTTTCCACGCCAAAAAAAGAGGCTATATGGATTGCAGATTGTATTGAAAAATACGTTCAGGATGGCGGAAAATACAAAGACTGCGCAGCATTATACAGAAGTGTCAAAAACCATGCTTCTCCACTACTTGCCGAATTGAAAAAAAGGAATATACCATATGCTGTGACAGGAAAAATCGGATTGTTTGCTCGCGATGAGGTGAAAGCTGTCGGGAAAATCCTTGCGTGGGTTGCATCCATGGGATTTTTCAAGGAGGATGGTCCCACTGCCAGTATCAGGGGTGATGACCTCCTGGTAGAAGGTCTGGATGATTGGATTACAACGTTTCCAGAATCCAATTTGCCGTCAAATATAAGATCCCTTCTTGAGGATTGGAAGACACGTATACTTTCGGGGAATTATAATTCTTTCAAACAAATTTATGAATCGCTGCTTAATATTCTCAATTTTCAAAATTTGGATGAATCGAATCCAGAACAAAAATTAATGATTGTCAACCTTGGAAAATTTGCTTCATTGTTAAGTGATTTGGAATTTGGTATCCTCGTTGGTGGTCGAAAACGCAATTGGAAAAATGATATGAATACACTTTGTTTCTTTTTGAATGAAGCAAAGTACATATATGCTGATGGTTCGGATGAATTCGAAGATGTGGATGCAGTCAACATTTCAACAATCCATCAATCCAAGGGTCTCGATTGGCCTGTTGTATTTCTTCCAGCACTTATTGATGGTCATTTTCCATCAAGTCAAACTGGAAAAATGCCGAAATATATGATAGATGTTTCTTCCTTTGAAATCGATCGATATGCAGGAACGATGTCAGAGGAATTCAATCTTTTCTATGTGGCCATCAGCAGGGCAAAAAATACACTAGTCCTAAGTACACATCAGACAAAAGACATGATGAAAGAGACTGAAATTAGCCCTTTTTTGGAGAACAGTCTACAGTCTAATCTTGTCAAAAAAATAGATGACCCAGACAAATTCCCTGATTTTCAAATTGATAATGCATCTGCAGATGCCTCTGAGGAAATCAAATCATACAGTCTATCTGATATCGTTTTGTACAACAAGTGTCCGAGATTGTATTGGCTGAGGGAAAAATGTGGTTTTTCTTCGGAATTCAGTCCAATGTTGGGGTATGGGAAGTCCATGCACTTTTGCCTGAGAAATATCACAGAGAAAACTGGATCTGGGAAAGATGTGGCAGGTATAATTGATGATGTGGTTGAGAATGATTTCTATCTTCCTTTTGCTCCATATCGAAAAAGCGCAAAGGAGAAAGCCAAGCAGATGCTTCATAATTATATTTCAAAGAACCCTGAAGACCTGCAGAATATAACAAGAACTGAAGTACCCATTACATTAGATATGGCAGATTACTTGGTAGAAGGAAAAGCGGATGCTATTATCGGTCAGCAAGTACGCGACTATAAGACATCTGATCAGGTTATGAGTTTGGAAGATATGAAATTGCAGATCGGTGCTTATGCAATTGGTCTTCAAAATGAAGGATATGATATTGATGAGGGGAGTGTTTCATATCTTGAAAGTGGAAATGTGGAGGCAATAGATATTGATGATGATGCTCTGACCCACACAAAAAAGCAGATGAATATATGTGTGAAAGGCATGCAGACTGAATCCTATTCAGCAACCACTTCTTCTTTTTGCAGTGATTGTGATATGAGAATCATTTGTAAATTCGCTAGCAATAAGAGCACTAAGTGATTTCATTGAATAATCATTAATTGGTTGCTGGGGAACTATAATTGAATGTGCATTAGTCTTCATTTACATTACTCTAATATACACAATTAATTATTTATATGATAAGATATTATTTACTTTCAAATTATAATTTAAGGTTGATAATATGAAATGTTTAGTGCCAAGAGATTTTGTCTTAATCGATGAGGATCAAAATGAGCTTAGAACTTTTTCAGGAGCAAGACCACGAACTGCAGCTTTAAAAGCTGCATACAAAGGAAATGGAACTGAAGAAAGTCCCGAAAAAATGCTCCTTCTTGAGAAAGGTACAGATAAGGTCCATGTTTTCTATGGTGGGAATTATGTATTCGATTCTCCAAAAAACAGACCTATTTGGATGCCTGATGTGACACGTAAACCCTTTGTTAAAAAAGCAAAGCCTGGTATAATAAGGCTTGGAAAACTAACCGCATCTGCAAAATGACTAGTTTTCAGCCATTTGCAAGAAAAATAGATTGATAGATGCAGAATTGAGCCTGAAAGATCATGTCATAGAGGGCACATGCACGATTAATGTCTTTTCATTTCAGGCTCTGTAGACATTTAGAGAAGATATTGTATGTGCTCTAAAAAGGAATATAGAAGGGGTTTGAGCAGGAAAATATATGAATTCTAAGATTTCACAAAGGATTGTTTTTCGTATTTCAAAAAAATAACATAAGGCCATAGCCTTATTATGATATATTGTAAGATTGTAACCTTATAATACGCATCTTAATTTTTTCTTTCCCATTGTGGACATACCTCTGTGCAATCGACCATTTTCAAATGCCATGTACAAATCTTGTCATATGCCTGGGATTGGTCATTAATTGAAAACTGGCAATTACCACATTTTTGCATCAGCAATTCTCGAATCTCTGGAGTGTACCTATCACTGCCTGTATACATAATAATCACTTCTAATAATATATAACATATATTATATATACTTAATTATGTTTAATCGCTTTCAAAACCTATTGTGTAAATATGAGAATTAGTTCTAGGATAGAGTTCAAGAGATTGGTTTAAACATTCAACTGCTTCTTCATATTGACCCAGTTTTTCAATGAAAATTATGACAATACAAACGATGGAAAAAATAGAAGTGGATAACTCGATTAAACCCAATCTTTCGCACCAATTAGTGAAACATTATATTATCAGACGTATTTTTTATTCCATGATAGTGAACCACCCACGACTGAAATCACGGGGTTTCTCTATCCCTAAACTCTTACTCGTAGATTTACTTCCTGAAAAAGAGAAACACAATCTATAGATTATGTCAATCTTTGTCAGGAAGCAATATACCATTTCATGTGACTGTCGCAAGCGATGCCTTCCTTATTCAACTGAGATCAATAATCTTATTGATGGAGATTTTTTCGCTTGTCGGCCAGTCATTGTTTATCAAAACTATTCTTGTATCATAACTATTGATTTCATTTCCAACATTTCTCTTAATACTTGTTTGATCGACGTTAATTCCAGGAGCTATCACATAGAGTTTCAAATCATCTAAGTTCACATTCCAATCTAATTCATCTGTCCTTTGTTTCAGTTGTTCTTTATGCAGATCAACCCATTTGACATACGTATAACCTTGATTGATAGCTACATCAAGATTTGAGGAGTCTCTTTTCACCTCAATGATTACCAATGAACCATTCTTATCCCTGGCAAATATGTCTGCATGCTCTCTGGCAAATTTATTGTTTCTTTTCACTTTGCCAACAGGTACTTCGTAGTATAGAAATTCAAGATCCAAGCCCTCTATCTGACCTTTTTCGAAACCTTCGATCAACAGGTTATGCAACCATTTTTCCATATATCCAATCGATTTTTTGCCTCTTAGATTTCCAATGGTGTTTACTTGTTCTGTCAGATGCTTTTTTATTTGACTAAAAGGCAATTCACGATTTGAGCCAATCATATGCCTGGTTTTTTCTTGTGTTACACTTCGATTGCCTTCATTATGGATATTTTTGAACAATATCAAATTGGCACCACTAGGTTCCAGTTTTAATTGCATTACTTTTAGTCCAGAAAAAATGCAAGAAACCCCATCTCTTCTACTGTATACCTTCACACCCTGATTTTCAAAAGAAGCACAAATTGAAAGAAGTTCATCCCAGGCACTTTTCAATTCTTCTGAGTATATGTCGTTTCTGTGCTCTTTAAGCGATTTCCATAATCCATCAGTACCATCGAAACTTCCAGTTATAGCTGAATCGTTTGATGTATGATGTGTGTTTTTGTTACCATTTACAACCACTCCTGCATGAGACGGGGATTTGAATGCAACCCAGTCGTCTCCAAGGTGCACTTTATTTGCATTTGCACTTTCTAGCGATTTAAAACGTGTTGCTTTTTTTCCACCAATACATGCAGCAGGAAAGCCCTCAATATTTCCCTGCTTGTAAATATACTGGGGACATTTCATGCAACCAATTTCTTTTCCTTTTCTAATGATATGTTCTGGAACAATTTCTCCCAACTCATTCTTCATTATATCACTTTTATTATTTTTATATATGCATCTATGTTCGTTCAAGGTTATATAATTGTTTTTAATAATGTGTTTGAAATAATAGAAGTTATAACTTATTCCATGTTTCAATAAATATAAAGAATTATTACTAAAAGTACATATAGAGATACTGTTAATTGTTATGAAAACATCAATTCAAAATATTTAAATATAATCTGATTTTTTATAATTATTCCTATCGCAATCATAAAAAACCACAGCCAACAATGGACGGAATAATTACATGAATACTATAACTAAAGAGTTGGAATCAGCAAGAAACAACTTATTAGATCTCACAATGCGCAACCAGCTATTGAATTTTCGTCCATCAAAAAACAGGACAATAAGGGTTGTGGATGAAGTTTCAAAGGAGGTCTATGACCGATTAGTAATACAAGAAAAGAATATGGAGTTCCAACCAAAGCCAAAAAATCAAAGAGATGAAATATTCATTGATGAAAAACAGCAGGAAGTAACAAATCAAGAGATCGAAAATGATGAAGCATCTGTACTTTGGAAGATGCCAGAATCAGATGAAGATTTAGAAAATAAGCATGTAGACCGTTTTCTTCAGACAACATTAAAAGGAGAAGTCCTGCAAAAGAAAATGTATTATATTAGCCAACAATCTCAATCTGTACTTGAAGAGCAAGGGTATACAGTATTGTATTTGGCACTTGGCTTTCTAGAATGGGAAGATCCTAACGACAATTCAAAATTAAGAAAATCTCCATTGATTCTTGTTCCAGTTGAATTATCTCGTACAAAATTAGGTGGACCTTTTAAGCTTTCATGGACTGGAGAAGATATTTTTACAAATATTTCGTTGCAGGCCAAACTTACAGAAGAAGAAATTTCCCTTCCTGAATTTCAAATGCCTGAAGATAAAACTGGAATCGACCAATATTATAAAGACGTTTCAGAAGCCATAGCAAAAAAACCCAACTGGAAAGTTTTATCTGATATAAATTTGAGTTTTTTTAGCTTTACAAAATTTGTTATGTATAAAGATCTTGATCCATTAGCTTGGCCAAAGGACAATTCTCCAACCAACCATCCTTTGATACAATCTATATTTGATTCAGATGAGCAAACTTGTGAAACCGATTTTTCAGAAGATGATGTTGACAAAAAACTTGATGATAAATCTATATACCATGTAATGGATGCTGACCCATCCCAAATATCAGTTATTGAAGATGTGAAATCTGGTAAAAATATGGTCGTGGAAGGACCACCAGGAACTGGTAAATCGCAAACAATTACAAATATTATTTCTGAACTGCTGGCTTCTGATAAATCCGTTCTTTTTGTTAGTGAAAAAATGGCTGCACTTGAAGTAGTAAAGGGCCGTCTTGATCAAGTGGGACTGGGGGATTTTTGTCTTGAGTTACATAGTAGAAAATCAAATAAAAAAGAAGTTCTCAAAGAACTTGAACGTACTGTTTCCCTTTCTCCCCCAAAATCAGTATCCCTAGATACTCAATTTGAAAAATTAGGTTCGCTTAAAAAAGAATTAAATGATTATGCGAGTGCATTGAGAAAACCCTTTGCTGGAGTCCAGCAATCTCCATTCAATCTATTTTGTATGAAAGAAGAGGCATTATCCTATTTTGAAAAAAATAATAAAGAAATGCCTTACTTTGATTTCTCTGATGTTAAACTATGTAGCCAAAAAGATTGGACAGAATCTTTATCCGCTCTTTCGAATATTTCTGATGTATTGCCCCTTGTCAAACCAATCAATGAAAATCCCTGGAATGGTTGTAATCCTGGGCTGGTTCTTCCATCGGATGAATCTGAAATTGAAAGTTTAATTGATGAATGTCAGCTAGCTCTGGATGGTCTTGTTGATGAAATAGATGATCTTTGTAGATCGAATTCGGTAATTAATCCTCAATGTTTAAAGGAAATCGAACCTGCAATTTCTGCAGCAAAAGTAATAGCAAACTCAAAACCCATAGCTAAAGAAGTCTTGTTAAATCAAAAATGGGACGAAGAGCCAAATATAACGACAGATTTAATTGCTAAAATAAAACGTTTCCAAAATCAAATTCCATCGATTAATTCTAAATTTAAAAATGGTGTCGAAGAAGATCCTGAATCACTTATAACCGAGTATCAGAATTTATTGAGTGAATATTCCATTATTCAATTTTTTGATTCTAATTATGCCAACCATCCATGGAAAGTAAACAATTCTAACAAAATTTCATCTTCTGATGAAATTGAAATCAAAGAATTAATCGATAAATGTAAAACATCTTTGGGTGAAGTTGAGCATAAAATCAACAACTTATGTGAAAATGTTTCAATACATAAACCCCTCTATTTTGAAGAAATAGAATCCACAATCTCTGCAGCAAAAGTTGTAGCAGCATCAAAACCTGTAGACAAAGAAGTTTTGTTGAATCAGGAATGGAATGAAAGAAGTGGTAAGGCTCAACGATTAATTAAACAGGTACAGGATTATCAGGAACAAAGATCCCTTCTTGAATCTAAATTTGTAAAGAATACATTTGAGCAAGATATTCAATCGATCGCAAAAGAATACAAAGAACTCTCTGCCAAATTTATTCTGCTTCGTATAATTAACAGTAGATATCGATATCTTAAAAATGAAATTTCTTTGTTTTATAAAGACGTTGCACCTAAAAATACAGATTCTGTCATATCCGATTTAAATGAATTGTCAGAATGTATAAACATACGCGGTAAAATTAGAGATAGTAATGAAATTGGAATGAGTCTATTTGGATCACACTGGAATAATGAAGAAAGCGATCCAGAAATGCTTGACTCGTTTTCAGAATGGATTGTATCGTTCCGCAAGCAATTACTAAAAAATGCATTCAATGATCAAGTAGTGGAGCAGGTAAGTTCTGGCATATCAAGGGAAAATGTAAATCAACTTATAGATGAACTTGCTGTGGCTACAGAGAACTTTATTCAACAGCGCGATAAATTGGCAGATTTCCTGGGAATTACACCCAACTTATTGTTTACTAAAAGCGATAGCAATACATCTTTTGAAGATATTAATATTCATTTAGATTCATGGAAAAATGGTATTGTAGAACTTCAAAGATGGAAAAAACTTGCTGATAGACTGTACCTAAATGCTTCTCCCGAAAAAGGTGAAGAAAAATTTGCAGATTTAAATGAATTATCAGAGTGTATTCAATCAAGAAAAGCAATTCGTGAATTAAATGAAACTGGAATCTCCTTTTTTGGACATTACTGGAAAGATGAAGAAAGTGATACACAAGAACTTGAATCATTTACAAAATGGATTATATCATTCCGTAAATGTTCAGCGGAAAAGATGTTCGATGAAAATGTAATTGAAACTATCAACGCAGGAGTTTCCAAACCTGACATAGAACAAAAAACAGAAAATGTCACAAAACGCCATAATATATTCATTGATAAAAGTAACCAATTATATAGCCGACTAAATCTAGATCATCAAATTGCATTCGATACAGATATCAATAATGTACTTTTCGATAATACGAGTTCCAAACTAAAGTTGTGGAAAGAAAATATTACAAATCTTCAAAAATGGGGACAATTTACTGTAAGAAGAGAAGAGTGTTTAGAAACTTTTGCAGCTCCTATTATAAATCTTATTGATTCAGATGTAATGGAAGCAAATGATATTATTCCATGCTTTAAAGGTAATTTTGCAGAAGCTTTAATTCGGTATGCATTCACTGAGAGACCAACACTAGCAAGTTTTATGGGAGAACTTCATGAGAAGAAGATTGAATCCTTTAAAGAGCTTGATAGTGAATTAATTGTTGAAAACCGACAAAGACTCGCACACTTACTTTATAAGAAACAACCTTCAATCTTAAATGGAGCATCTCCAAAATCGGAATCTGGAATTCTGTTAGGTGAGTTCAATAGAAAGCGCAAACATATGCCAATTAGGAAATTGATGAAAAATGCAGGAGGACTTATACAAAAAATCAAACCCTGTTTTATGATGAGTCCTTTATCAATTGCCCAATTTTTAGATCCATTAGGTATCAAGTTTGATGTTGTTGTTTTTGATGAAGCCAGTCAGGTAAGACCCCAGGATGCTTTAGGATCATTATTACGTGCGAATCAATGCGTAATAATAGGGGATACTCGTCAGCTTCCACCTACAAGTTTCTTTGATAAAATGATCGATTCAATGGAGGAAAACGATGAAGATATGACAACTCCATTATCAGATATCGAAAGTATCCTTCATCTATGCAAACGTAATTTCCCTGCAAAAAATTTGCGCTGGCATTATCGAAGTAGACATGAGTCTTTAATCGCAGTCTCCAATCAGGAGTTTTATGACAACAGACTTGTTATATATCCGTCACCTATAGCTGATTTAGATCACCTGGGTCTAAAATTTGTGCATTTACCTGATACTGTGTATGATCGTGGCAAATCTTCAGTAAATCGCAAGGAAGCACAAGCCGTAGCACAAGCTGCTCTGGAGCATTTTACTAAGTATCCTGAGAAAAGTCTTGGAATTGGTACATTTAATCTGAAACAGCAGCAAGCTATACTTGAAGAAGTAGAAATGCTACTTATGAAACATCCTGAAATGACTGAATTCTTTGAAAGTAAGCGTCCAGACCATTTCTTTGTCAAGAATCTAGAAACAATTCAGGGGGACGAGAGAGATGTTATATTCATAAGTGTTGGTTTTGGTTACGACAGAAACAACAATCTTAGTCTCAATTTCGGTCCACTTAATAGGGAAGGTGGAGAAAGACGACTAAATGTGCTTATAACTCGTGCACGTGAAAAATGTGTTGTATTTTCAAATTTCAAGTCTAAAGATCTTGCAACCAATAATAATTCACCATTTGGTGTCAGAGCTTTGAAAACATTCTTAGATTTTGCTGAGAATAGAAATCTTCACAGTATTGATTCCGAAGAAGAAAATCTTGATTCACCTATTGAAAAATCAGTTCATGATTTTCTCATTGATTGTGGATATGATGTGGAAAAGAAGGTTGGTTGTGGAGGTTATCGTGTAGATTTAGCAATTGTTGATCCTAGAGCTCCAGGAAGATATCTTTTGGGTATCGAATGTGACGGAGATAAATATCATTCATCCAAGGTTGCACGAGATAGAGACAGATTACGTCAGCAGATTCTTGAAAATCTAGGCTGGACCATTTATCGGATATGGTCTACAGACTGGTACCGCAACAAAAACGATTGCCAGTTAAACCTTAAGAAATTTATTGAGGACATTAGATCAAAAGATATTGAACAACCTAAAAGCAAGAATGTGTCATTGAAAAAATCAAAGCAAAACATAGAGATGAGTGTTGAAAGAGAGCAATTTAATGAATCTGATTTATTCAATGATGATTTCTTTATGAATCTTGTTCAAGATTACCAAATATGTTCTGAAATTGATATAGATACACAGACGCCAATACATGAATTATCATATTCTGAACTTGAAAGTGGAATTATCCAGGTCTTAAAAGTTGAATCTCCTGTTCATGTAAATGAAGTCATAAAAAGAATTCGTGAAAATCATGGACTAAAGAGAACAGGTGGTAAGATAAAAAAAGCCCTTACAAAAGCGGTGGAACATTCTGAGAGAAAAGGTAAACTTACTAAGAATGGTAATTTCCTTTGGCTGGATACCAATGACGTAAAAGTACGGCGTAGAGGCGAAAAGGTTGCTGCAAAAATCGACTTAATTTGTGACGAGGAAATTTCAGAGGCTGCTAAGATCATTCTCAAAAACCAGCATGCAACTCATCCAGATGAGTTAGCAGTTCAAACATCGCGTTTGTTTGGGATTCAATCTACAAGTAAAAAGGTCTCACAAAGGATAAATGATGTAATTAATCAGATGATTGAACAAGATGAATGTATGCTCTTATCAAATGGGATGGTGGATCTAGCAGAATGAAGGTTTAAATATTTGGCCATAAATAATCAGCCAAGTTAAATCAATTGTACTTGGAGTCTAGATTCTAATATATGTGGTATATCATATTTCACTGACTTTAAAAAGGAGACAATCTATAGACTATTTTCTCATTTTCAGAGTGTAGAAGTGTGGCCTGTGTAAATGAATATTCTTTAAACTTTTAGTTTTCTTTGAACTTAGGTTAATAACTAATCCGCAAAAAAGCGTAGATTCTGTTTATCTCTTTCTATCCAATTATTGAAATCCATACCTTGTTTGTGAGGTACTGATAGAAGAAGGATTTCTTGTCTTTATTGATGCATCCAGTCTTCTGTAAAACAAATATCGAATCACGAAGACCTAACGGTTCGAATTCATTGTTCGAGTTTAATATTTCTAGCAATAATTTGTTAACACCTGGTTGTACAGAATCATGGAAAAGGACATAACCACCATCTAAAACATGCTTGGACCATTTTTCAAAATCGGCTTTAACGTTATCATAGTCATGCAACGCATCAATGAACAATAATCCAATATTTTGATCGGACCAGTTCTTTTCTGCAGACAATGACTCTGCAACGATATACTCTATATACAAATCCAATTCCCTGTCATTTATATTACGCTTTAAATGAGTTAAAGAATTACTATCATCAAATACTCCTTGATGGGGATCTACAGAATAAATTTTGATCTTAGAACCTTTGGTTCTTATAGCTGAAGATAGGCATGTTGTCGACCTTCCATGAAATGATCCAATTTCTACTACTTTAGCATCATTACTGACCTGGCCTGCAAGTTGTTGTAATAATAACCCCTCGTCTACAGATAACCAGCCACGTATATTTTGTATTAATAATTTGATCTCTTGTTTATTATCTTCAAGTTTTTCAGCACATGGTAATTCATCGTATTTTTTCAAGCTTTCAATCAGGTTACTGTATCCAGAAGAATCGTTTTTTGAATTGCTTAGGATACTTTCAAGTGTATAATGTGCCCCTAACACCAATAGGGAATACAATAAAGAATCAAATAGAGGGAAATCTTGAGGAACATCTACAACCCCAGAGAATTGGTTAAATCCCATTCGTTCCATGTCAAAAGAGGTATAAACAATTCCCTGTGTATAAGGTACGCCTTCAGAATCAATTTGATATGAAGGAATATTTGTTAATGGATAATTTTCGAGACAAGATTTTGCTAGATCCACATAACCCAATTTAGCCAAAATTCTTGCCTGAGTTATATCTTTTAAACAAGTATTTGTCCCATTGTAATTCTTCAAATCCTCATATGCAGAATGCAAATCAAAGACATATTCTCTTAATATGGATCTTATTAGAAAGAAATCATTGTCCCTTTTGAAGTTGCTTTCAAGAACATGAAGAGCTTCCATCATTTCTTCATTTTCAATATGATTCTTTAGCATAGATTTACAATTTACCATGATTATCCACCTGTCATAATTAAATATATTTGAATAAATATGATTATAGAGGCAATGTATAGACCGAATTTAATTAGAGCCCATTTCTTTTCATGTTTTACATGTTTCCCATCGCAAAAATAGTCAAACCGTTCGAATAAGCCATTTAATCTTTTTCTTGACATATTTCCTATGAGACGACCTAAATCATTGGAAGCTCTTACAGTCATCGAAACGAAAGCTTTCCTGAATGAATAATCTCTTTTTAGGATAGCCTGCTTCAGCCATTCTCCAATAGTTTCACCAAAAAAGATGCCTAATACTGGTATCATAAATGGAATACCAAAATCAAAGAAGGTATAACTAATTACATAAGTTACCAATACAATGAATATAGCTTCTACAACATTTGGGAAATTGTAGTACTTATATTCTGGATGAATGATAGGTAATAGACTGTCACCAAAAGCCCATCTGAAAAATCTTTTGTATGAATTTATTTTGCCTTCCCACCATGGATGGATTACTTTTGCAGTGGGAACACAAACAAAACGCCTTTTGTATCCTGATATTACATTAAGACAAAAGTCAATATCTTCCCCCCCGCCTTTTTTCGGGAAAGTGTCTGAAAATCTGACACCGTTTAAGGCTTCTCTTTTGACAAGAATGTTTGCGGTAACTCCCCATGCCATTTCATCATAATATCTAGACAAGGTGAAAAAAGTCAAAATATCACTT